>ERZ857629.205-NODE-205-length-90617-cov-35.963185_pt1 | contig 90617 bp, 71 predicted proteins | sample MGYA00519700_ERZ857629 | MGnify/ENA primary metagenome ERZ857629 (study PRJEB31778, sample SAMEA3449351) | human gut metagenome | biome: human gut; feature: human-associated habitat; material: faeces | place: United Kingdom | collected 2010/2012 ... | reverse complement strand
ATATTATCATTCAAACGCTTATAAAATACTCTGTTTTTCAGTGACGAAGTCAGGAGATTGCCTCTTCTGCTTGGTCCTTGTTGGAGAATAACGCATCAAACATTTTTTTGTTTTTATCGTCATTGAGATAAAGTTGCACTGTGAGCAGACTATTTCTTTTATTGAGCAACAAGCATATTGATGCCTTTGATGTGCCAACAGCAATATTCATCCAGTGATTATCAGATGCACTTTGTGGCCTGAAGTCTTTCGATGGGTTATCCGCCATAAATTCATTGAAAGCCAACCAAAATTCGTATCGAAATTCCTCTGTATCAGTTTTATTATCCATAGACTTTTGTGAGCTAACCGAGCGAGCTGATTTAGACCAGTCGTTAGGCTTCGCTATAACGTTAAAAACAGGGGCAGCAGGACTGTCACCAATTTTTATAAGTTTAATTTCAATGCCAAAGAAGTTAAACTCTTTATTTGTAATATTGTTAAGCCAGTCAATTGCTGCACGGTGTTCTTCAGTAAACCGCTCGGCAATCCAAATTATGGTTGCGGCATCAAGTCCGGCGGCATAGGTCATAATTTGACCGAGATGTGTATGGTCTGTTTTTTCAAGTTGATTCTCAATCAGTACATATTTATCTGTACTTTGCTCCTTGCAAAGAATGTCTGCACGGTATGGTCCTACATACTCCTCTTGTGCGACAACCTCGAGTTCATCTATGTTGAGAGACTCGGCAAGAAGCTTCATATTTTCTTCTTTTGCAAGCCATGGTGTAAAATCGCTCGACTCGCTTTGCCAGCATTCACGCAAATCTACTTGCGTAATAGTTGAAAGTTTAATCTTTGTTGCCATGAATATATTCTTAAAATGAATGCAAAGCCGCACTAGACTTCGTCCCGATGCAAAATTAAGCAAAAGTATCCGTATTAGCATCATCTAAATCCGACAATTCTCAAAGAGTACGTTTGTAGAGATGCTGTTACCAGACACTTTCATCTTGCCGGCCACCAACGCCGAGCCATCCGCACCCTCAAATCCATCCCCGGCATCCTCAACGTCGACCGCGACCGCATCGCCCGGATCGACACCGACATATAACCTGCGTATACAACATCGAAGCACACAAGGCAGACCGAAGGCTCAACATCATGGCTGCAGCTACGCAATATGCGCACATCACGCTATATTGCTTAGTATCAATGCATTACCCCCCCCCGAATTTCACCGCAAAGACACCCTTGCGCCACAAAAAACATTTTTTGAGGTTTTTTTGATGAATATTTTGTCATATCAAAAAAAAACCTTTACTTTGTGAAAAAGTTACCCGTAACGAAGCAGAAGCCCCGTAGGGGGTTGAGCGGCGGGCAACATCGTATGAGACGCCGCACAGTACGGCGCGACATACACGACATATTATCAAAAAAGCGTATACTTGGCGCTTATTCTTGACGTTCCGAAATCTGACAAATTTCCATCATCGCTGTCAAGGATATAGCAACAGTAGAACGCCTGTGGGTTTGTAATACCCCGTCACCGCCACAGACACCGCCTTGCCACGGTGCCGGCAGTGACGTTATTACAATAACTGCGTGGGCTTCTGCATGTTGTTCTTTCCCCAGCGAGAAAGGCTTTGTCAGAGCCCCGGAACGACGGAACGAGCAACCGGTAAAGAGCCCTCGCTTTTTTTGTATACCGACGTGACACCGGCGGCATCCAGACCCATAGGATAGCAACAGACAATCATCCATCACTTCCGCCGTATCCCTTCTCGCCACTCGGTATACAGCCAGTACTAATTCCTTGGCCTTTGGTCTCTTCGTCAAGCGCGTGAGGACGCCCATACCTATGTAATATTCTATGAAATAAACAAACTTGGCCCCCCTAAAACACGTAGACATTGGCATCCAGTGTTCTACCTTTCGATTTGTTCCTCTAACTGCATTAAGAATAAATGCGAACAAATCACAACCTTAAAAGTAATCACAATCAACAATCATCAAAATGAAAATCAACAAAACTATCATTGCACTATCTGTCCTTGCAGTAGCGCTTACCTCCTGTGGCTCGTCACAGAAGACAGAAGAAGCCCCCATCGCAATAAAGCCTTCAACCACCGCAATAAAAGGCGAACTTCGTGATCTATTCACCGTTGTCGACAAAGAATACACACTCACAGACGAAGAGTTCGGCCGAGATAAAGGGGTCAACATTGAAATCCTGCGAACAGACATAGACCTGCCTTTCAATAAGGACGAGGTTGGCTCTACCGAAGACAAGGGAAGCAAGGACGTTAAATATCTCGTCGGCTTCGGAATAGAATTACTCGATAGTCTTGATAATGTAATCGAGGTTATCAATGCCTCCGATTATGGTTCACCCAGTGGAGAATCCATCAAATCAGCAATAGCATCAGCTGCAGGAGAAACGACTTCCTTGAAATTTCGCTTTGAAGTAAAGGATAAAAAGCCTTCAAAGTTCAGGATTATCTCAATACTTCGTCCAAACGTTCCTGAAGAAGAAACCACAACAGAAGAAACCGTAGTAGCCGAAGAAGAGGAATCCTCGAATGATGACAGCTCCGATGATCTGGACAAAACTATCAAGCAGACCAAAGAAGCTATGGAAGTAGCCGGTAAAGCCGCCAAAGCGACAAAAGAGCTGATGGACCTGCTGTAAACAAACTCTACACCTGAAATATTTGGGAAACAATAAACTGTTTTCCCAAATATTTCAGAATGTACGAGTTCATAAGCCAACCGGCGAGTATTATCAAAAGAAAACCTCAATAGCTCAACTAATGTAAATACACCATGAACAAGTCCATGCATCTTGGACGTGCCGGAGAACACTTGGTCACGTCAATACTACTGAAAGAATGCCGAGATGTATACCTTCCAGCAGTAGACGATCACGGGGTGGATATGCTCGTGCGAACCGTCCAAACAAGCAACCCATATCAGTATCAGGAAATACAGGTAAAAACACTTCAAGGGGTTACACCAAACAACTCCGGTGGTTTATTCGCAGCTATTTCTTGTCCTAATCCAGCCCCTAACTATTGGTTTGTTTTTTATATTAAGGACATTGACATTATGTGGCTCATCAACTCGCTTGATTTCGTTAATATAGCTTCAAAAAACAAAAAAGGGAAAAACATAGGAAAATATTCACTTGGTCTTGCCAACAAAAAGGGTCCAAGATCTCAGTTTACACAATACATAATTACAGACTTCTCCAAATTACCCTAATTCATAGGAGGTTGCCAAAGGTTCTTAACAGAGTATGCATAACAAAACACGACAAGTAATAGAATTATTTGCAGACAACCATCCATATTGTAATGTACACTTATTCTTGTAAAATCATAAAATCATAATCCAAAGAAATATGTCAGCATCTTGTTATTCTCTTATAAAAGCACTGGTTTTAAACGCAATCTTTGTATCGCTATGCATTCCAACAAATGCACAAACCCAGCGATACACTATGTCGGAAAAATTTACCAAGGAAATTAAGACTATTGAAGCTCTTACAGGCACTAGTTTTTACAATAGTATACCAGGCAACCTTAAATACAGCTATAAATATAGCGGTGATAGTGACAAGAAAATAAAGGATGGATCTTTTACCATTAATTGCCATGTCTCCAGCTGTAGTGATTCTGGATGGAGCTGGGTATATACACTTAAAAATGGCCGTTATTCCGTACGAGCAAATTTTAAGGAAGACCTGCTTAATGGCCCATATTCAGCCCAACTCTCATATACAATGGTAATGGACACTTATGATAGTTGGGGAGATAGAACAAGCAGAAGCACCGACATAGTATCCCAAAGCGTAACATGTTCTTTTAAAGACGCAAAGCCTCACGGCCGCTTCTTAATGAAAGGGACAAGACGTGGCACAATATCAGCAACCTTTAACAATGGGAAAATAACCGGTCCGTTCTCAATTTACGGCGGTACCGGTAACATAAGTCCCAGCGGCAAGCCTATTGGTCGTTGGGAAATGGATGAGATTTACACCTTTCAGAATGGTGTTCTCATAAGTAAAAGCAATCATACCGATTCATACGAATCATCATTAGCGCGCAAATATGCGACAAAACAAATAAGCAAAGAAGGATTATCTGAATACGGATATTTTATACGTATTGACTCAATAGATCTTGGTAAAAGACTTTGGGATGACATTTGCGACTTCGACCTTTTCGATTTTAACAAGCTAAAAAACAATACTAATAATACTAAAGGCTACGATTTCTCAACGCCCAATGTTGTAAAATATGAGTATCTGAAAAAAAGGTGTACATTCACCGATAAAGGATTTGACAAATTCTGTCAGATAGTTCAAGATGCAGAACTAACAGGAGAGCCAAATACGGATAAAGAGCGATTAGACTTTGATTACAGATATGGGCCAAATGAGATAGGTTTCTACACCCATCGCATTATGCTAAACGATAATCTTACCATTTCTGACCTAGTCTTAGAAGATACTACACACACGTATGAGAATACGTACATAACGTATTCTGATGAGTCCTGGGAAACGGATGATTACATCGGTGAGCTTAAGCCTTACGGCTATTTTTGGGGCATCTACCTAAAGTACAGCCAATTCCAAAAGCTCAAGAGTATGACAGATTTTGCACAAGAAGAAAAAGAATATAAAGACGAGCAACAAAACATATATACCCACCGTAGCATCGAATATAGCGATATTAAAACAAAGCCCAAGTTTCCGCAAGATAACATATACTATTGGTTACTCAAAAATATTAGATGCAAGGACATATCGGCCTCTGAGTGTGAAAAGCTAAAGGATAGATTTATAATCGTACATTTTATAATCGAGAAAGATGGAAGTATTGAGTATGCTGTAATCTCAAAGTTTACTGATCCTTCACTTGACCGAAACGATATTCTTGATGCCGAGGCAGTGAGCACAATACTACGGATGCCCAAATGGACTCCCGGACGCGATGAATATAACAATGTCGTCAGAGTTGCATGTGACATATACATTCCATGTATGATGTTCATGCAACAATATCATGAATATCTGATGATGTCATATAAAACACTTCCAATACGTATATACTAACAATCTTCAATATAAAGCACAATAATCTATGGCAAGATACGTACTAATCTCATGCGTATCAAAGAAGCGAAAGCTGAAAGATGGCGAAACAATCGAGGCACGCCTGTTGTATGACAGCCCTTTGTTCCATAAGGCTTGGGCATACGCCGAGGCTTTGAAACCAGATAGGATATTCATCCTTTCGGCAAAATATGGCATCATTGACCCCGACACAAGGATTCCATACTATAACGAAACGCTTGTCGGCAAACCTGTTGCCGAACGAAAAGCTTGGGCAGGAGACGTCCTCGCTAAACTTCGGGACAAGTTTGGCTATAATAAAGATGAGGACGAGATAATTATCCTCGCCGGTGAGGCGTACTACAAGTATCTAATCAGCGAAGGCCGTATCGAACGTTATACTTTGCCATACAAGGGTTGCAAAGGAATCGGATACATCCTTTCGTTTCTCACCAAAGAAATCACGCGTCTATCTGCGAACAAATAATCGTTACCGACAATGAACAACTTCGATAAAGTAAAACAGCTCCGTGCTGTGCTCAAAAGGAGTCATATACCTGGTTATTATTGTTGGTGGTTCCACGAGAACGCCGCAAAGGAAATCTGTCAATGCCTCGGTGTTAAAGACCTCAGCCACATTTTGCGAAACGACTTTGATGGTGAAACATATATGGCTCTATACTTCGGAATAAGCAAGGATATGGAAGACCGTATGTATTGGCATATCTGCCAACATCAGCACAACTCATTTATTTCCACGCTACGGCTTTCACTATGCGGAATTCTCACCGCTTTAGGAAAGATGTCACAAGGCAAGGCAGAAAGCTCTGTAAATAGCTTCATCGACGCCAACTGCATTCTCGAATGGGATTATACTACAACTGTGAAAGGAGCTGAAATAATTGAAAAAACAGAGCTATCTAAGCCGGACCGATGGTATCCGTTAAACATACAAGAGAACAAGAGTCCGTGTACAAATCGTGAAGCCATCAAGAAGTTAAGAGAACTACGCAAGACCGCAAAGGCCACACTGTTTCAACAGGCAAACTGAGTGACCAGCAATAAAATCCATAGCAAAGACGACACATCCGCAAAATATGAGTAAACGATAGTATTCGTCCAATAAGCAAAAGGCAACCGCATTACTGGTCATTAAAATATAAACAAGTTAAGAAAGCAATCATTCACTAATACATAAATCTGAAATGGGATTATTCAGCAAAGGAAAATCCGGCGGAATGATGAATGTCATCCGTTGTGACGAGGAAGAATACCTCGTATGGAAATGGCGACCGCTTGGTCAAGATGTAAATTCGACCAGTCGTGAGAATGCCATACGATATGGTAGCAGTCTACGGGTAAAGGACGGCGAATTGGCTGTCTTTGTATACAAGCAAAAAGATGGCACGCTTCAGGATTTTATCGTAGGACCGTATGATGACACTATCAAGACGGCAAACTTCCCTGTCCTATCAAGTATTGTCGGCCTTGCTTTCGGTGGCGAATCACCTTTTCAAGCCGAGATATACTTCATCAATCTTCAAGGTAATAATCAAGTACGGTTTTCAATACCGTACTTTGATGTAACAGATCCGCGACTACCGGATCACCCCATCCCAGTCAGTGTACAAGGCACTTTAACGTTCTATCTCGAAGACTACCGCGCATTTATCAAGTTGAACAGACTGATAAACTTCGACTTAGACGCGTTTAAGAGGCAAATATCTGATGCTATGACTCGTAAGATTAAAGGCATCATCACCAATGTACCATCCGATCTTGGAATGCCGGCCGTCCAAATGGAGCGTAAAATAGACGAAATAAGCGAGCTGCTCGAAACGCGTCTAAAAGACCGCTTGGATGAATTCGGCGTAAAGATGAAGCATATCGACATTGGCAGCATCAATATCGACAAAGATTCTGACGCTTATATTGAGATGAAGAATCTTACAGGCGGACAAACGGCCAAAGTAATTCAAGCTCAAACAGACCTTGGCATAAAGAACCTACAAGAAACGCAACGTATTAGTCTTTCAAATATGGAGGACACGATGCGGATTCAGCGCGAAGAGGCTCAACGTGCCCAAAGGCTGCAAACCGAATCAAACTTTATGGGTGCCCATGCGCTTGACCAACAGACAAGTGTACTGAAAACTGCAGCAGGCAGCCTTGGTCAAATGGGTAATGTCGGCGGAGGTAACGGAGGTATGAATCCTGCCGGCATGATGACTGGTATGATGATGGGTGGCGCTATGGGTTCTCAAATGGCAGGAATGATGAATGGCATGGGTCAGCAGATGCAAAATGCAATGAATACGCCCCCGCCGGTGCCTAATTCCGCGTACTATATTGCTGTCAACGGACAGCAGTCCGGCCCGTTTAATACTGCTCAACTCCAACAGATGGCTCAAAACGGACAAATCACGCACCAAACTCTTGTTTGGAAGAATGGTATGCCTCAATGGACCGAAGCCGGCAACGTCCCTGAACTTGCATCTTTATTCGCAGTGCAAACGCCTCCTCCTGTTCCCGGAATGCCACCTACACCACCTACCCCACCAACCATCTAACAATACCCGTATATGGACAATAACAGTTTCTTTTCAATTGATCGATTGGTTGAGTTTGGTCTTGGTATGACCATGGCAACACAAATGGTCGAAATGATGAACAAGTCAATAAAACAGATGTATATTCCCGGTAGTATCGACAGCATACAAGCTCGTCAATTCCCGACAATATATGTCGATATAGATGGAAGAGCAACCGGTCCGCTATCCGAAAACGAGTTTTCAAAACTCGTAACATCCAGAAGAGTAAATAACAAAACACTTGCATGGATGCCCGGACTTCCCGGATGGGAACCTATTGAGAAAGTTCCTCAACTGCTTAAAATCATAGCTCTTACCCCTCCTCCTCTACCAAACTAAAATCACATCAATGAAAGCCAATGCATTTATGACACTCATTAGTGTCCTTTTGTCCGCCTTGTTCGGATATCTCGTATATTACATTGCTGAGCCGGATCCTAATGCTATTATAGCCTTAATCGGGAGTTTTGTATGCTTTGCTTGTACACTCATCCCATTGATGGGGCTAAAATATCATTCAGCTCGCATCGGCACAAACGCAAGAATCCTTGCGACTCTGTTCTTCGTCGTCTTAGCGATAAGCAATATTTGCTTTTCACTAACAGGTGTTACGATGCCCCTATACGCTATAATCAATGGCATCATTGTCATCATATACTTGGCCATCTTATATAAAATACAGAATATCAAAAGTGTTTAACCCATTAAAACAATAAACCAATATGTTTTCAAAAGAATTAGAAGACCTGATTCAAGCTACACTTGAAGACGGCGTCTTAGAAGAAAATGAAAAGGCTGCTCTTATCAAACGAGCAGCTGCAGAAGGTGTCGATATCGCAGAGTTGGAGATATATATCAACTCCATCCTGCAACGTCGTCAACGCGAACTCAACAAAGAAGCTGATGCTCGTCGTGAAAAGCGCGAGAAAGAGCGCAAAGAGGCCCTCGGACGTATATGCCCCAACTGTGGCAAACAAATTCCGCCTATGACGCTTAAATGCGAATGCGGATACGAAGTCCCGACCGAAAAAAGTACGTCATCATCCGCGGCCCTCCTCTTCAACAAAATAGATGAGATCAACACTAGGTATACTCGCAACATAAGCGATAACAACGGAGTTTGGGCTCGTAGACGTCACGAAGCAGAGAAGACAAAAGAAATCGTAGATGCTATCACTCTCTGCCCCGTACCCAACACAAAGGAAGACATCATCGAATTCCTATCTCTCTCTTGCGTCAACGCAAGATACAAAGGAGGATTCTTCGGGACATTCCTTAACCGCCTGATAATCCTTTTAGGCGTATGCTTTGTTGTCGCACTGATAGTTATGATCTCAGGAGGTTTCGATGGAAATGCGGTATCAGACGGCTTTTCCTTCTTCGTTGTCTTTGGTATAATCGCAGCCGTCTTCTCATACATTTTCAATCCGGAAGTAATCTTCTGGAATAAACGAGCTGATGCTTGGCGTGCTAAGTTTGACCAAATAATCATGAAAGGTCGCAGTATGCGTGGCGATACCGAATTCCAAAAACAACTGGATTACTATCAAAACGAGATAAATAAGAAATAGTCAACCAGTGAAGTGTCCTCCCAAAATAATCTAACAAAAAATGCTTTTGGGAGGACATCTTCCATAGGTTATGGCTAAATAATCTCCAAAATAAGACTCTCTCATCAGAAATCTATGTTGCAAAATCAATTGATATTGCAGACGCTCACATCGATTCTATAAAGTTAAACCAACAACACTAACACAACTCCGATAGGGCGTCTATGAAGTAATACTATCAACACATTATATCATATTTATAATCTGGAATCACTCTTGATGAAGGAGAGAACTTAGTAATGGAAATAGAGGCCGAATTGTGGGCTTCTTCATCAAACATTATTGCACGCTTTTTCGGTGCAATCCTTAAACTTATCTACTTCTTTCTTGGCATCCGTATAGATGGCTACTTAGCCATCACCGACAAGCGCATCACTGAGGTAAAAGATGCAAAAGCCTGCTGGGCTTTTACGACAAATAAAGAAGTAAAGTATGTACTGCCCTCAAGCGTCAAAGAAGCCGGTTACACAAAAAAAAGTACATTCCTCGGTTGTTTTTTGCCCCGCCTACCACTTCTATTATGAGTCGTGGACTCAAAGCACATCAATGATGCTTAAGGACGCTGATGAAGAAACAGCAAAGAAAGTACTTGACGCCTTCTACAATGCCATTAGGCACGCGCAAAAATAAATGAAGAATACTATATCCACATTCCGTCGTTTCTTATACCTAAATACTTATGCTTTTTTACTTATTCTAATTGGCATAAGTGCTTCAGCTATCCCCCTATGGGATTATAGCATTCTGTTCGCTATAGCACAGGGGTCAATCTCCATTATATGCATTAAAGGAGCGTATTCTATTTTCAAGTCATGGAATGACAAAAAAAGAAAATACCAAATCCTTATAACTCGTAATAATGATGCTTTTCGTGAAGATACCTTTAGTGAGTACATGAAAGCTCCATGTGGCCGCCTTTTAGTAAAATTAGTATTAAGAGATTTGGGCATAAGTAGTCAATATTGTGGATTATTAAAATATAAAACTTCATTTATACGCGAAAGTCGCAAAACCCAAGGATTTAAAATTGTTTTCCATAATAACTAACGTTGCGACTCTTGTATAACCCATTATGGGGCTGTGTCAAATTGCGCAGTCCCTCTTTTAATTCAATGAGCGCTTAATTCAAGTGTTGCGTATCTCGCGGCGAAGTCGTAACTTTGTATGACGGGCAGAGAGGAGAGAACTCGCAGAAAGGGGGGCTCTCCCGATTGTCTATCGGACATAGCGAGTTACGACGACAATGGAATTCAAGTTACAATCAGCATATAAGCCGACGGGCGATCAGCCGCAGGCTATCGAACAATTAGTAGCCGGGGTGCGCGAGGGCGTCCCGGCTCAAGTGTTGCTCGGCGTCACCGGCTCAGGCAAGACCTTCACTATGGCCAATGTCATCGAGCAGGTGCAGCGCCCTACCCTTATCCTGAGCCATAATAAAACCCTTGCGGCACAGCTGTACAGCGAGATGAAGGGATTCTTCCCCGACAACTCGGTGCAGTATTTCATTTCCTACTATGACTATTACCAGCCGGAGGCTTACATTCCTTCAGCGGACAAGTATATCGAAAAGGACTTGATGGTCAATGAAGAAATTGACCGTCTGCGCCTTTCCACAGTATCAGCCTTGATGTCCGGACGTCGCGACATAGTCATTGTGTCATCAGTGTCGTGCCTTTACGGCATGGGCAATCCCGAGGACTTTCACGCCACGGCATTGAAGGTGTCGGTAGGCATGCACATCACGCGCAACGACCTGTTGCGCCGCCTCGTAGCTGCACTGTATAGCCGCAACGAGACCGACCTGGCCCGCGGCACATTCCGCGTGCGCGGCGACACGGTGGATGTACGCCTGGCCTACGAGGAAATCGTAGTACGTATCGTCTTTTGGGGCGATGAAATCGAGTCTATTTCATCGATACATCCCGAAGACGGCGTAAGCATGGGCAACCACGATAGTTTCAACATCTATCCGGCCAACCTTTTTGTGACCACTCCCGAGCGTCAAGCGGCCGCGATAGCGCAGATACAGCTTGACCTCGGACAGCAAATCGAGGAATTTAACCGCGAGGGCAAACCGCTGGAGGCCGCACGCCTGCGCGAGCGCGTAACCTACGATGTCGAGATGATTCAAGAACTGGGCTACTGCTCCGGCATCGAAAACTATAGCCGCTACTTCGACGGGCGCCAACCCGGTGCGCGGCCTTTCTGTCTGCTTGACTACTTGCCCAAAGACTTCCTGACAATCATCGATGAGAGCCACGTCACAATTCCCCAAGTGCGTGCCATGTACGGCGGCGACCTATCGCGCAAGATGAACCTTGTGCAGTATGGCTTCCGCCTGCCGGCAGCGCTGGACAACCGCCCGCTCAAATTCGAGGAATTCGAGGCACTGACACATCAGACATTGTATGTATCGGCCACACCCGCCGACTACGAGTTGGCGCGCAGCGAGGGCGTCATTGTCGAGCAGGTTATACGCCCCACCGGACTGCTCGACCCCGAAATTACAGTCGTGCCGTCTACGCACCAAATCGACCACCTACTCGAAGAAATACGTCGCCAGGTGGAGCGTGGCGAACGCACCTTGGTGACCACGCTGACCAAGCGCATGGCCGAGGAGCTGAACGATTACCTGGCCAAACTAGACATCAAGACCGCATACATACACAGCGATGTCGAGACTATGGATCGCATCAAAATCTTGGACGACCTACGTGCCGGCGTCTATGACGTACTTATCGGCGTCAACCTTCTGCGCGAGGGCCTCGACCTGCCCGAGGTATCGCTTGTTGCCATCCTCGATGCGGACAAGGAAGGCTTCCTGCGCAGCCACCGCTCGCTGACACAAACCGTGGGACGCGCCGCACGCAACCTCAACGGGCGTGTCATCATGTACGCCGACCATATCACCGAGTCGATGCAGCGCACCATCGACGAGACTCACCGTCGCCGCGAAATCCAACTGGCGTACAACGCCGAGCACGGCATTACACCCAAGGCCATCATCAAAGCTCGCAATGCCATCATCGGACACGAAGACCCCGATGAAGTGGCAGCACCGATGGCCAAACGTGCATCACGCCAAGGACTTCAAACCAAAACTCAGGCTGCAAAGCCTATACCATATATGAGCGAATACGCACCACAGACCGACATCGCCGCCGATCCGGTCATGGCATACATGAACGCCGACGAATTGCAACGCCAAGCCACGGCTCTGCGCCGCGACATGCTCAAGGCCGCCAAGGATATGCAGTTTATGGAAGCTGCGCGCCTGCGCGACCTTGTACTGAAAATCGAAGATCGCATACAGCGACTTTCCGACAAGCCCGTCGATATTGTCCACAATGGCTAATAGCGCACAACATATGGAATATGCGGACGAGCTTGCCTTAGGTTCTATGGACAAGCGACTGTGGCTGCCCACCACCGTCAAGGAAATCGAAGCACTCGGCTGGGATCGCCCGGACGTCATACTCTTCAGTGGCGATGCCTACATCGACCACCCTTCCTTCGGTGCAGCCGTGATAGGGCGCACACTCCAGGCCGCCGGCTACCGCGTGGCGATAGTGCCACAGCCCAATTGGCAGGACGACCTGCGCGACTTCCGCAAACTGGGCATACCGCGACTATTCTTCGGCATAAGCGCCGGAGCAATGGACTCCATGGTTAACCATTACACAGCCGCCCGTCGACGCCGTGCCGATGATGCCTACACCCCCGGAGGACGCCACGGCGCACGGCCTGACTACCCTACAATCGTATATTCGGAGATTCTCAAAAAGCTATTCCCGGACGTTCCTGTCGTGGTGGGCGGCATTGAGGCCTCGCTTCGGCGCTTATCTCATTACGACTATTGGCAAGACCGCTTGCGTCCCTCCATACTATTGGACTGCCAAGCTGATATACTGGTATATGGAATGGGCGAACGCACCATCACAACCATTGCCCAAGCAATAGATGCAGGCATGCCCGTCTGCAATCTCACAAATATCAGACAGACAGTAATACGCGTCCGCTCCACCGACATCCCGGCGGCTGACGAGCACAACATCATCCTCAATTCGTGGGAACAATGCCTACACGATCGCCGTTGTCAGAGCCTCAACTTCAAGCACATCGAACAGCAAAGCAACCGCCGCAACGGCGGCGCGACCCTCTGGCAGCAATATGGTAATAACGGTGTCAAAGCCAACCCGATGTACCCGGCCATGGATATCGGCGAGATTGATGCTTCCTTTGACTTGCCTTACACACGTATGCCCCACCCTCGCTACCGCGGCAAACGTATCCCGGCTTACGAAATGATTCGACATTCGGTCAATATGCACCGCGGATGCTTCGGCGGCTGCGCCTTCTGTACCATCTCGGCACACCAAGGCAAATTTATAGCCTCGCGTTCGGCCGAATCCATTCTACGCGAAGTCAAGGCCGTCACCCAAATGCCGGATTTCAAGGGATATATAAGTGACCTCGGCGGTCCAAGCGCCAACATGTACGGCATGCACGGACGCGATACCGACATCTGTGCCAAATGCCTACGCCCCTCATGCCTACATCCACGCGTATGCCCCAATCTCAATACCGACCACTCGGCACTCCTTGACATATACCACAAAGTAGACGCCCTCAAAAACGTCAAGAAATCCTTTGTAGGAAGCGGCGTCCGTTACGACCTGTCAATGCACCACACCGGCGACCCTCATATCGATGCCGTCAACCTCCGATACAACCGCGAACTCATCGAACATCACGTCTCGGGTCGCCTCAAGGTTGCACCCGAGCATACCGAAGACCGTGTCCTTGAAGTAATGCGCAAGCCCTCTTTCGACTTATTTTACGACTTCAAGGAAATTTTTGACGACGTAAATCGCCGATGCGGAATGCGGCAACAGTTGATACCATACTTCATTTCCAGCCATCCGGGATGTCACGAAGAAGACATGGCCATTCTGGCAACACGCACCAAAGATTTGGACATGCACCTCGAGCAGGTACAAGACTTCACCCCGACGCCGATGACACTGGCCACAGAAATATACTACTCGGGGATACACCCATACACGGGCGAAAAGGTATTCTGTGCCACAGACGCGCGTGCCAAAGAAGCCCAACGACAATATTTTTTCTGGTACGACCGCTCACGCCGAGATGCCATAATTGCCTCGTTACGCCGCCTACGCCGACAAGATCTCGTAGGCAAACTTTTCCCGGCATACCGGCCCTATGGGCCCTCCGGCGTGAGCAACCACAACAAATACGACCGAGGCGCTGAATACGCCTCACAAAAGCGCAAGGCATTATCTACAAGTATGCACAAAAACTACACAAAGGACATCAAACACAAATCACATAAATAAGTTTTGCTATGCACAAAGCACTAATTATGAGCGCAACAGCACTTATGCTCAACGCAATGGCGCCTACAGCCACATTGGCCGAAGAAACGGACATCATCGACCGCCCGGACTTTAAAAGCGCCACAGGCATCTTCGACATCGATGCCCTTGAAGCTCTCGGACGCGTCTCCGAACCTCGCGTATCGCCCGACGGCAAACGTGTACTCTTCGGCGTAAGCTACGAAAGCGTACCTCAAAACAAGTCTAACCGCGACCTCTACGTCATGAACATCGACGGTACAGGCGTGACACGCATCACCAAGACAGCACAAAGCGAAAATTCGGCTGTATGGATTGACAATGGCACGCGCATCGCCTTTGTTTATGCCGAAAAGGGCTCCTCGCCCCAATTGTGGGTGATGAACGCAGACGGTACCGAGCGCCATGCCGCCACCAATATTGAAGGCGGAATCGAAGGTTTCCTGTTCTCTCCGGACCAGTCCAAAGTCGTCCTTATCAGTACAGTCAAGTACAACCGCACAGCCGCCGATATATACCCGGACCTGTCCAAAGCCACCGGACGCGTCATCGACGACCTTATGTACAAGCATTGGGACACTTGGGTCACCGAAATACCCCATCCATTTATAGGCTCGTTTGACGGCCAAACCGTTACCGACCTCAAAGACATTATGGAAGGCGAACCTTACGAAGCACCTATGCGTCCCTTCGGTGGAGTCGAGTCCTTTGCTTGGAGCCCGGATAGCAAAATACTGGTATATACATCGCGCAAAAAAACCGGGATGGAATATGCTTTATCCACCAACAGCGACCTTTATGCTTACAATCTGACCACCGAAGCCACCACAAACCTCACCGAAGGAATGATGGGCTACGACACCAATCCCGCATTCTCGCCCGATGGACGCTATATGGCATGGCTGTCCATGGAACGTGACGGCTACGAGGCCGACAAAAACCGTCTGTTTATACGCGACAACGCTACCGGACAAAAAACAGACCTCACATCAGACTGGGACTATACAATCGAAGAATTCGCATGGAATCCCAACGGCAAAAACATATGGTTTATAGCCTACCACCAAGGCGTGGCACCCATATTTAACATGGAAGTAGCCACACACAAGGTGACCACAGTTGCCGAAGGCCTCTACGACTACACCTCCCTTGCACCCGTAGACAACAAAACCATAGTCACCATGCGCCACTCCATGCTGCGCCCCAACGAAATCTACCGCATAGGCCCCAAGACCAAGAAAGGCGTAAAAGAAGATGTCGCTCTGACAGACATAAACGGCAACATCTTTGCCCAACTCACAATGCCCACCATCGAAGCCAAGAAGGTGCCCACCACAGATGGCAAGGAAATGCTCACTTGGGTTATATATCCCCCAAAATTCGATGCATCCCATAAATACCCGGCCATACTTTACTGCCAAGGCGGTCCTCAAAGCGCTGTCAGCCAATTCTGGAGCTACCGCTGGAATTTCGCCTTAATGGCATCTAACGGATACATCATGATTGCACCCAACCGACGTGGCGTACCCGGATTTGGCACCGAATGGGAAGAACAAATTTCAAAAGACTATCCCGGGCAAAACATGCGCGACTACCTAAGCGCCGTCGATTATATGAAAGCCAACGAACCGGCCATAGACCCGGCCCGCATAGGCGCCACCGGCGCAAGCTACGGCGGCTTCTCCGTATATTGGCTTGCAGGCAACCACGACAAGCGCTTCGCCGCGCTCTTGGCTCACGCCGGCATCTTCAACACCGAGGCGCAGTATCTCGAAACCGAGGAAATGTGGTTTGCCAACTGGGATATGGGTGGAGCATTCTGGGACAAGGACAACGCTATCGCACAACGCACCTTCGCAACCTCGCCCCACCGATTTGTCGACCGATGGGACACGCCCATAATGATCAGCCACGGCGAAAAAGACTACCGCATCCTTGCATCTCAAGGCATGGCCGCCTTCAACGCTGCCAAGATGCGCGGCATACCCGCCGAAATGGTTATCTTCCCCGACGAAAACCACTGGATTTTAAAGCCACAAAACGCCGTAATGTGGCAACGTCTGTTCTTCCGCTGGTTCGACCGCTGGCTCAAGCCCGCCAAATAATAGCAACGATACCCATCCGTCAAAAGCCTGACTCACAATGTCAAAAGCAGCACTCCGCAAAGAATTGGTCAAGATGTCGCAAGAACAACTTGTGACACTCATTCTCGACCTATATTCGGCGCGACCCCAAGCCAAAGAATACTTTGAATTCTTCCTCAACCCGGACGAGAAGGAATTATACGACAAGTACGTCAAAATCGTCGAAAAGGAAGTGTACCGCTCCAAGCGCGGAATGTTATGCGCCCGAGTCTCGTATCTCAATGCATACATCAAGGACTTTGCGTCCTTCGGAGTATCCGCATCCGCTGTCATCGACCTTACACTTCACATTGCACGAATAATCGTCATTTTGGAACGCGCCTACTATATGACAGACGCCTTGCACAACAGTGGCGGCAAACTCATTGTAGCCGCTTTGGCTCGCGCCAACGATGCAGGCCTATTCAAAGAAACCATGCAACGTGTCGAGAACCTGCTTGCCATACCTCAAGTCAGGCCCGGGTACGCCCACGAAATCAAGGAGCAAATTGCCGACTACCTGATGGAAGCACAAAAGTAGCAACTCAGACAATCACTGTCTGACAACAATACCGGACAATATAAGAGCCGGGAAGCGACATCCGCTTTCCGGCTCTTTGCTTCGCTCGAAAGCTCAATCTTGTAGATTGCTATAATAGCCAATATATCCGTAAAAATGTCCGATTTGGACAATGCATTTGGCGCTATGGGATTTTTTTTAGAACTTAGCGCTTGCAAACGGACAATACACGCCAATATGCGACATAAAGCCTGCAATAAAACACTACGAAATATCTCACGCATATTCATCCTCGCGGCACTACCTCTGACAATCTGTGCCTTGCCATCCTGCCATTCGTCCAAAGGAAGTACTGCACAAGAAGTCAGCTCGCGTCCGGCATCCAAGCCGGAGGGCAAAAAGCACAAACCGGACACACCGGCAGCTTCATCCAAGATGGGCAAAGCCTTAGTGTCCGAAGCTCGCAAATGGATTGGCACACCTTACGTCTACGGCGGACACTCGCGCAAAGGCACTGACTGCTCGGGATTCCTTATGGAAGTATTTCGCGAATGCGCCGGCATATCCCTACCACGGAGCTCGCGAGACCAGCAGGCATACTGCCACCCTATCGACCGCGAATATCTTGCCGTAGGAGACTTGATATTTTTCTCAAGCAGGCGCAGCGGCGGCCGAGTATCGCACGTAGGTATGTACATAGGCAATGGACGCATGATACATGCGTCATCCAGCCGCGGAGTAGTCGAAGACAATCTCTCTTCGCAGTATTTTGTCACATACTACCATGGCGCAGGACGTGTACCACAATTGGCTAAAGCTAATCCTGTTCCCACAAAGGAGACTCAAACACGGACAAATCCATCATCCGAAGCCGCCGGAGGCAATAGTTCAGCGGCACGAACACCCGAAAAGCAGCGAACTAATAGCCAACCTAAACCCGAATGCGACAAAGGATCTAAAGTGCAACAGCCCGGAACTCAAACGTCTGAACACAAACCAACACAAACGATGCCTGCACAAAACGTAAGACCGCAAACCGCACATCAAGACACCACTGCAACGACATGTCCCGAGACTATAGTCCGCAACGCTTTTTCCAAGACAAAGAAGAAATAGGTTTCACCTTCTCAATCCTTTGCCGTATACGTTCCTGCCGTTTCTGATGCACCATTGCAATGCATAACAAGGTCTGTTATACATCGCACACAAGCTAACGTGATTCAGAACGATACCTCTGAGCCGACTACTCGAACAAAAGCTCGTCTACTCGCAATCTTGATACAAACGGCGGCGTAGGAAAAAACCGCGTGTACGCAATATAAACATGGCTGCGCCACCGGCCTGTATCGCTGCAGCCGTCCAAAAAGCTGCCGCATAGCCTGCATATTCGGCCAAGACACCACCGGCAAGCATTCCCACACCGACGCCCACATCCCAAGATATAAGTATAGAGGAGTTGGCCGTGCCACGCTGGTCATGTCTGGCCACCTTAATAAACATGTTCAAAAACGCCGGATACATTCGGCCGTTACCAAGCCCGATGAGCATTGCCGAAACATAATACGCCCATTGTCCGGGGCTAAGTGCAAAAAGTGTGTATCCTACCGTAGAGACTAGCACGCCAAAGACACAATTGGCTGTTATGTGTCCATGTCGCAAAGAGCGCGAGCCCCATAGGCGAGACACAAAAAGTCCTGCGGCCAAAAGAGCAAAAAATACGCCGGTACCTCCCGTGATACCAAGCCTTTCCTTGGCATATATGGCGACATAACTACTCAAAATACCCCAGCAAAGGGCAAAAAAGCTGATATTGACAGCCATCATCCAAGCTCGCGTCAGAAAAAAGTGGTCAAGGCTGAGACGACGTTTACCGGGAACCGGTGGGCGCGACGGCATCTTCAGCGACATCGTGCACAACATCCCAAGAAATGCCGCGAAAAGAGCTATCCAAAACAACAGTACAAAATCGCCGGTAATATCATACAAATAAACCCCGGCAGATGGGGCTATGGCCATAGCCAGATTATTGCTCAGCCCATAATAACCTATGCCCTCGTTGCGCCGTTCGGACGGAAGGACATCTATGGCCGCAGTACTATTAGCCACCGTCGTCGCCCCGAAAGGCAAGCCGTGAAGCGTTCGCACTATGGCAAACATCAACAACGTCCCGGCGGCTATGTACCCGGCAAAACATATAAAGAAAAAGAAAAAACATATCACCAAAACTCGTTTGCGGTCAAATGTGTCTACAATGAAACCGCTGAACGGACGTATAATTAGCGCAGCAATGACATAGCCGGACAATACTAACCCGATAGTGTCTTTGTCCGCATGGAACATATCCGAAAGATAAATAGGCAAAAGCGGCGTCAGAAGAAAGAACGCAAAAAACAGCAAGAAGTTGGAGCACATTAACTTGATGTAATTTGTATTCCATAATTTGCGAGACTCGGCAAGCACACCGGATACTCCGAACACCATATCCTTGTCTATGACTTTCTTTCCCATTTGTACGCTATTATGTAGTTAGACGATTCTGCCAAAAATGCATCTGCGAAAAACAAGGACAAAGGTAGCACATTTTTTTGAAAGGAAGTAAAGGCAAGCCAAACGCTCTACGAAACCGCATTCTCCGATAATCTGCGTAATGACGCTACTTCTTAATCCGTAGAAAACTTTACCATTATCAACTGCCGAACAATGCCATACTTCATACCCTACACCACTTTCACATACAATTCGGCAAATATAAATAAAAAAAAATTACCCGTCATCACGACGCGTAATCTTCTTACCTTAAATCTAATACCATGAAAAACTGTACAAAGGTACAATCTATCAGCATTCTCACCAAATTTTCATAACCAAAAACGTCTACTTTTAACTTTATTTAATCAACACAAGCCAATAGACATAATCATTGAACGAATATTAACAACAAAAGCCCTCAAAGTAATAGTAAAACTACGTATCTCCGCAATAACATTTAATAAACCCCGGGAAGTTTTCACCTCCAAAAGGAAGCACACACAAAAAAACAGGCAATTAGTTAAGATGACATTATCCATCCGAATATGGCATACAACTATAACATACAATCATATTCCAATACCGATACGCACGACAAAGAAAAAGACACTGGCAAATGTACGTGTCTCCAAAGAAAGCACTTATTTTAACGCTAAAAGCCGGTTTTACTAATTCTTATTAAAAGTATTTGACGCAAAATTTAATTACGGAAATTTTTCCTAAATTTGTGGCAAATTTCCGCTGAAAGCATAAGCATACCGAAGTTTATTTACATAAAACAATCTTATAAACACAATTAACAACCCATAATCAAAGCATTATGATTACTGCCATGATAGCGTTATTTGTTCTGGGATACCTCGGAATAGCGCTGGAACACGTTCTAAAAATCAACAAAGCGACATTCGCTCTCCTGCTGTGCGTTCTATTGTGGACAATATACGCACTCGTAGGACATGATCCGAATCTGGCATCTGATCTAACAACCGCTTTGGGTGACACTTGCGAGATTGTCGTTTTTCTCATTGGAGCAATGACAATTGTCGAGCTCATAGACCGTTACGGCGGCTTCAATTACCTGGTAAGCCGAATCTCGGCACGAAGCAAGCGCGGATTACTATGGGTAATGGCCTTTGTCGCTTTTTTCGTATCGGCACTTTTGGACAATATGACCACCACCATCATCATGGTGATGATGCTGCGTCGAATGATTGCAGACCAAAAAGAGCGTTGGACATTTGCCGCAGTAATCGTCATTGCCGCCAATAGTGGCGGAGTATGGTCACCCATAGGCGACATTACCACCATAATGCTATGGATGAAAAATTGCGTAAGCTCCATTGACCTCATAGTCAATCTATTACTACCGGCATTAGCATCTATAGTCGTTCCGGTTCTCCTTGCATCGCGAACCATCGGCAAAGGTCCTCTGGAGCCGCTAAACTCACAAGACCCCCGCACCGGATATGTACTTAGCAAGCACCATCCCCGTCTGTCTCACTTCATTCTCGGATGCGGCGTTGCAGGGCTACTATTCGTGCCTATATTCAAGGCCATCACACACTTGCCACCGTATATGGGTATATTGATGTCGTTAAGCGTACTTTGGCTCATCACCGAAATCGTCGTATACCGCTATAAGTTGGACAAAAAGATGGAAGGACGCATTTCTCAAGTTGTACGCAACATCGACATGAGCACTATACTCTTCTTCCTCGGCATATTGTTGGCAGTACAGGCATTGCAACAGGCCGGAATACTCCGAGATGTATCGCAATGGCTTGACACGACATTTCATGAAGCGTATATCATCAACGGCATTATCGGCGTACTATCTTCAGTTGTAGACAATGTCCCCTTGGTGGCGGCATGCATGAATATGTATCCCGTTGTCACCGACACCGCAGTGCAAGTAGCGTCAGATCCTGCATGGGCACAAGTTTTTGTCTCGGACGGGTTGTTCTGGCACCTGCTGACTTATTGTGCCGGCATTGGCGGTTCGCTCCTCATAATTGGCAGTGCTGCCGGCGTCGTTGCCATGAGCATCGAGAAGATACCCTTCATCTGGTATCTCAAACGCATTACTTGGATGGCTTTCCTCGGTTATCTTGCCGGCATACTCGTCCTATGGCTCGAGACATTCTTTATTACAATTTAGCCACGTAGCATATCGATACCGAAACAAGCGATGAGGCTGGCTTTTAGAACCCGCCTCATCGCTTGTTTCGGTATCGAAGATAGTCTAATATAAGGTAGTGTTTCAGTCAGTGTGTCTGAGTGAGAGTTGCTCAAGCCTGTAGTCCCAAGATAATGATACGTCATTGACATTTGCCGACCGACACCCTGCAAGTCGGTGCTTCTTTCGCACCTCTTACTTACTCCTTCAAAACGGAGGCAGGACAACTCAACGTATCCGGCTCGGAATGCACGGCATCAATACTGTCAGTCTGCTGCTTTCGACTCGGACGACGACGGAGGAAGTTGAACAACCGGTCAAAGTCTCGCCTATACATTATGCCAACACCTTGCGTAGTCTGGGCAGTACGCAAGTAATAGTTTTGATCATTGTAGCGGTTGTATGCTTTCAAACGCCATACCCCACTGGGGGTCAGCAGATATTCAATATCAAAATCGCCTATGAACTGGTTTGTATTCAGCGATTTGTCTCGGTATCCAAAGTTACCGTTAAGCCGTAGGCGGTTGTTCAACAGGGTACTGCTTAACGCCACATCAAACTCCACATCCGAAAAGTCGCCGCGATCGCTACGTAGATTAGGCGCAATGGTCCAATTGTCGCTTAGCTTGCCAAGCATACTGCTAAGCTGGCTCGAAATGGTCGAAGACGCTACCGAGAACAAGTCACTGCCCTTGGTGGTAGACATATACTCCGGGGTATAAAACCTGTTGAGAGCCAACAGGTATATAATTTGCCTATTCATCATCTCATCTGTAGAGACAATAGAACGAACCTTGCGGTAAATGTCTGAAGTGAGCGTCGGGAACTCCAAATCAAAGCCAATATCGGGCTGTCGCATGTCGCCGGAGACTTTCATCACGGCATTTACGGGGACATTTGTACGATTGAGATCCTTGTCCTGTAAAAATGATTCGTCAAGGTCACTCAAATTGGCATTGACGCCATAGATGGCGTTTATATCAAGACGCGCATTATAAGGGTCGCCGGTAAAAGCCACCGAGCTGCCCTCCTTGATGGTGAAATCCTTAACAATGATATCCTGTAGCGTAAAATTGTATGTCCCGTGCTCTATAGTGTAGGTGCCGTAAAGATGTAAGTCGTTGCCCGGAGTTACATATGTCATACGCAGGTTACCTCTTCCGTTGGACTTGATCTCGTCTCCACCGACAGGGTCCATCACAAGGTTTACCTTGGCTTGCGGCGTTATGTCCACCTGTATATCCATACTATATGTCGATGGATTATCCTCATTGGCTTTGCGCATACGGCGCTGATACTCACGTATGACTGCGGGTACAGGGTCTACCTTCACAGGATCTGCGATTGCTCCGTTCTCTCGCTTCACCTGTTTTCGCCTAAATGTCAAGAATTTGTACTCCTCGGCATCAAGGCGATCCGAGAGCACGAAAGTGAATGTAGACCCCGGAGCCGTGGACATATTGACACCGATATTAACCATACCGGGACGCCCTGTCACAAATGCCGAGCCGTTGCCATATATACGACCATACCAATCCGGACTTATTGATGGTGTAACATTATAGCTCAAAAAGTCGTGCGCATTGGTTACGGCAAAATCAAATTCCGGAGCTTTGAAATACGTGTGCTTCACCCATCCGCGCAAATCCGCCGTATGTCCATAGGAATCCTTGACCTTGATAGGCGGTATCTCAATAATGCCCGGCCGGATATGCACACTGTCAGTTGCATAGTACCAGGTATTGGTAAAACCTATCTTTATTCCGAAGTTGTCTGCATATAGGTCGCCCTCGAGATCTATAAACTTGAACGTTCCAAACAACCTGGCATGACCCGAAGCATAACCGGACACATCATCGGCAAAAGCCGACATGAAGGGTTTGAGAAATCCCACTTTGACTTTGGTGGCATCAATATTGATGTCAAGACCTTCGTTCATCGGGAAAATGTCGCCGTTGATGCGCGAATGTATACCGTTTTCGTCCACTACATCGGCATCGAGTGCCACGGCCATGCGCTCGGCATCCCATAATGCCTTGACATTAGCATCTCCCAATGTACAGTAGTTATACGAAATATCCTTGACGTGCAGATGATCGGCCGTGATAGTGCGATTGGCCCCCATAAGTCCGCGCGCCTGAATAGTGCCGGTGGCAATTCCGCCTATGAGCGCCTTGTTTATGTCGAGTGTCTCGAAAATCTTAATCATTTCGATATGATCCAGCTTGACGCTCATCACATCCTCTATGTCTGCCGAGGCAATTCCGTCTATCAAAATGCTTTGTGTGTCCGTACTCATCTTAAAGCCGTCTGCACGCACTCCATCTGCATTATACGTGATGGTAGAACGTGCTATGTTCCATATATCATCTCCAAAGGTGATGTTACACGGATTAAAATCAACAATAGCACATAGGCCTCGAGCATCTCGGTCTAATAGCGTTGAAAAAGCAATTTGGCCGTTAATGGGCTTCTCGCGCTCCAAGCTCCAATCAATATGGGTGTCTATGCGTCCGCCGGCCGCGCTGAGGTTAGCCACCACAGCCATTTCACCTTTCTTGGTGGGCATCTGCGTTGTGGCATATACTGTCGCTAGTCCTTCACCTCCATCGGCCGTTTCACCGGAGACATCTATCTGCATAGCCGTATTCTCGACAAGCTTCTCTCCGTTAAGCAAATACGGCGCATCCACAGCCATGGTCATACGATGGCTTGCATAATCCACCTCTCCGTCTATGGTCACCGGATATATCACTTGTACAGGTAGGCGTAGGAACCGCGACAATTTTTCGGCATCTGCCAATTCAAACTCATATGTAAACTTGTTATACCGTCCCGAGGCTATGTCCATTTGTGCCCTTTCGTGCCATGTCGCATCCAAAAAAGCCGGAATAATATGCGAAAGGATGTCGCGGCATTCGCCGGCTATGGTCTGCAAATGTATTTGGCCGGAAAGCTGTCCCTTGAGAAAGTCGCTTTCGACACTCATTGTGACGGGTGAGGATGTATTGTCGGCACTCAAACGTATATTATCCAACTCTATGGAAGGTTTCTCGGGATGCTCGAAACGCAGCTTTTTCACCTGAACATACCCGTTGACCCATGTGTCAATGCGTCCTTGCAAGTCCGCTCCTATTTCGGCATTGAGCTTGTACCCTTCATATTTGTCAGAAACCCCGAGAGTCTGTAAATCTACATCCTGTATTGTGGCGGCAAGACTTAACGCCGGAGCCGAAGTGTCGTACGAACCTTCGATATTGGCAGCAATATTGCCGGCTTCGGTATTTGCCGTCAAATCGGCCACGAATGTACGGTCTAAATCGCTATTGCCTTGTACAACAATATCGTGATACATCTGCCCATTCCACTCGATAGCGTCTATCTGCGCGGAAACATCGCCTGCAAAACTGCGCCTGGAGCGTATAATATCAGCATCGATATCTATACTACCCGTAAACTTGCCGAGACGAGCCTCAGCCATTACAAGTCCCAAATTAATGTCTTGAATGTCAACTGTCGCATTGGCCGTCAGACAATCAAAAGACTTATCTTTTGCCGAGAGCGTACCATCTATGGACACAATGCCCACAGATGTACGAAGTATGGCATTCCCGTCAAAATTATGGCGATTACCGGAGGCATTTACATCCATACGGACATTACCCAAGCGTGTAATATCGGCAAGTAATTTGGACGAAATGCCAAGCTGCGCCTTGTCAAGCATCGCAGCAACCTCTGCGGCACGTATACTGCCCAACAAGTGCAAATCCTTACATCTGAGCGAATCAATATTGATCCGTCCTTGCATAGACAATGCAAGTCCCGGATGCGATATTTTGAAGGCGCTTATCGTCAAGTCGGACAATGTGCCATATCCCTCGATAGCAAGGTCATAGTCATCCTTCATCGATTTCAAAGCCGGGACAAAGGGACTGAAATCCGAAGGCGTAATGTGACTCCCGTCAAGCAACTTGAGTGTCACAGGAATACTTCGTCCAATGGTTTTGAGCTGCGAAACGCTGTCATACCTCAACTTGATGTCTCCAAGGCGCATATCCGTATTAGGCAATGACACGTCCAAACATTGTATTTCCAACGATTTGGGCGTATAATACACCGTGGTTGTCAGATTGTTCAATATAAAACCGGAAGCCTCCGTGGCAGACAAATGGTCAAGGCGAACTGCAATGCTGTCATTGCCGGCCATGGGCAACATTGCTGCAAGCTCCAAATTCTTTAGTCTAATATGACGGGCATTAAACAAATTGGATGTTTGAGGCGCATTGAGAACATCGTAACGGATGTCACCATGGCGTATATCCACACTCCCGATGGACAATTGTATACGACTCGGAGACTTCTTCTCTTGTTTCGGTTTCAAGCGTTTTATAATGCCGGCAATATTGAGTGGTGAATTGTCTGTGGCCTTATAAATATGAACTTTCAGACCATCCACGGCGGCATAATCCACAGCAATACGACCTGTGCTCAGAAAGTAAGACAGTTCGAAACGCGCATCTATATCTTTTATTTCCAATGCTTTCTTCCCAAAGTCGTCTTCAACCGAAACATCCTCTATTGATATAGTGTTGAATGGTTCGAAGTATACCCCACCTACGGACACTTCCGTTCCCAAAAGCCGCGTAAGTTCGACCTCGGCGGCATGGCGCAGTCTTTCTTGTGCCCAGGGCGACGACATAGCCATATACAGCCCCATCGGTACCACCACACCAAGCAGTATGGCAGCAACAATCAACGCGCGTATTATTCTATAGGCACGAATCATCGTCAGTCGCTATTATTATACGAAGTTACACATTTTTTCGCTATTCCGGGAGATTGTGTAAAGACAATCATGCGGTCATCATCCTTTTTTAAGTATTTTCTTATAATGTCCGACGTTCCTCCCGGATATCGTCCGATATCGCAACGTATGATTATTTCTAAAAAAGCGCATAAAACACTTCTTAAAACTTAAGTTGCGAAAAACGATGTTTCCCTTTTAAGTAGTATTGTACCAATATGTTGACGTGTGTATCTGTGCGTGCATCCAGCAAGTCTGTCTCGGGATGTACCGTATATTCTCGCCGCATGTTCTTAAAGTCTCGATGAGCACGCAGAATTGCTCCGGCATTTTTGAAATCAAAGCCGGCGACAAACTTGCACCAAGCTATTGTATCAAGCAAACGACGACGAAACAATTTGCCGCGACGCGTACTATTCGGCAAATTTTTGTGTAACAACAACAGGTTGTTGCGAAAGTTCAGATATGTCTTCCGCGGATTGGACGCCGGCAACGACCCTCCGCCAAGATGGAATACGTGCGAAGTCGGCAATACAACAATGTCATATCCCGCAAGGTGAACACGCCAGCACAAATCTATTTCCTCCATGTGTGCAAAAAAACGCTCGTCAAGGCCACCTACACGGACATACAGGTCGGTGCGTATACACAAGGCAGCACCCGTAGCCCAAAAAATCGGCATCTCTGTATCGTACTGGCCTTTGTCCGGCTCACAAGTGCCAAATATGCGTCCGCGACAATAAGGATAACCGTTGCGGTCTATCATGCCGCCACACGCACCGGCATACTCGAAGGTGTCCCGCCGAGTTTCACTTATGATTTTTGGTTGTACTGCACCCACCCGAGGATGAACATCAAGATACTTAACCAATGGCGCCAACCATCCGGAGGGTGTGCTGACATCGCTGTTAAGCAGCACCACGTATTCGTAATGCCCGTGCAAGGCTTCTATAGCGCGATTGTATCCGCCCGCATATCCATGGTTCTCATTGAAATATATCGTGTCTACCCGACCCGCGAACTCGTTCTCAAGCAATTGGCGAGACCCATCCGTCGAACCGTTGTCTGCTACAACGACCCGTCCGAAAGCGGCATCCGTCCCGGAGACTACATCAGGCAAATAGCGCCGTAAAAGTGCCTCGCCGTTCCAATTTAGGATGATGACCGCGCATTTTGCACCGGTGACATTGTTTATGTTATTTGTCATTTCTCTATTTTTGTTTCGGGGTGACGACGATTGCGTTGCCAGCGATTGTGCGACCAAAGCCATATCTGCGGCTGACGGCGTATCGTATCTTCCAAAAGTTTGAAATAAGTGTCCGTGACTTCGCCTTCTCCGGTCTCAGCCACGTTGTCTGTGATGGGACGCACCATTATATGATAGCGCCCCCTGCCCTTCTTGGTCAGATCCCAATAAACAGCTGCCATGCCGAGGCGGCGTGCGAGTGATTCCGTCCCGGTAATTACACGCGTCCTCTGACCGAGAAACTCTATGATGTGTTCCGGATCGCCATGGCTTGGCTTTTGGTCGCTCATAAATCCGGTCAATGACAGTTGGCCGTCTTTACGTAACTGTAACAAGTGGCGGAGTGTCATCTTTTTGGGTATGGACACAGAGCCAAAACGGCTGCGCACTTGTAGCATTAAATCGTCCCATCTGCGGCTACGCAATGGCCTGTATATTTGCCCAAAAACAACAGTATCGGCAATATCAGCCGGAAAGTCGCGCGTGATGCTCGGCGCCCATTCCCAGTTGAACGTGTGCGCAAAGTATGCCACTACTGAACGTCCGTTCCTAAAATGACCTTCTATAATATCAAGCCCTTCAAAGGTCATACGTCTCGTGATTGTATCTGTACCCACACGTAACAGCTTGATTGTCTCAACAGTATAATCTGCAAAATTGCGGTAAAAGCCGCGGATATTGCGCCGCAGAGCTCTTCGATCCATATCCGGAAAGGCCGCACACATATTGGCACGTACCATCCGGCGACGATAACGCAATACATAATATAGAAGAACAAAAATTGCGTCCGCCAAGACATACAACACCCTCAACGGCAAATGCGCCAAGCCTTTCACCAGCGCTACTCCGACCGCTGCAAGCATGTCTGCCATCATTTCTCTCGGCTTCTTCATCTTGTCTCTGTTTTTGGATAATATCTCAAGTCGTTTACCGCCACACTTCAATTTGCAAGTAATGTACCTTTGAAGCCATATTCTTCGCTATCATGGGCGTCTTCTATTATGGCATCCAACCGGACGGGCATAATCCTATTGTCGTATTCGGCTGTCGCATCCGGCACATGTACTTTTAAGTAGTTGTCCGTAAACCCGCTCATGGCGCGTCCGGCTCGCGGATGTTCCAACAGCACCGGACGTATCGTGCCCTCGAAACGCGAAGCAAAAGCCAGCATCTTGTCTCGGCTCAATTCCAACATGCGCTGCATGCGCCCGTGCTGCAACGCCGGAGACACCGCGTATGGAATTTCCAAGGCTCGCGTACCGGGACGCTCGCTGTACGTAAACAAGTGCAGGCGCGAGATGTCCAGCGACTTGCAATAGTTGTACGAATTCTCGAAGAAAGCATCAGTCTCTCCCCTCATGCCCACAATAAGATCCACGCCTATGAACGCGTCCGGAATGGATCGACGTATTCGTTCGATTTTGCCAGCAAAGAATTCAGTATCATAGTGCCGTCGCATAAGTCGCAACATATCATCGCTACCGCTTTGCAAAGGAATGTGAAAGTGGGGCATAAAACGTTGAGCCTCACCTGCACACCAGTCAATAATCTCATCCGTAATCAAGTTTGGCTCGATAGAGGATATGCGGTAGCGGCTGATGCCCTCAACTTTATCAAGTGCTCTTGCCAAATCAAAGAAGTTCTCGGAAGTCCCATGACCGAAATCCCCTATATTTACTCCGGTAATCACAATCTCGGTAGCACCGGCGGCGGCAGCGGCACGTGCTTGTTCTACAACCTGATTGACCGTGCCCGAGCGCGATCGTCCCCGTGCCTTGGGTATGGTACAATAGCTGCACCAGTAGTTGCATCCGTCTTGAACCTTGAGAAAAAAACGCGTGCGGTCACCACGCGAGCATGACGGCTCGAAGTCTCGTATTTGCGCCGTAGGCGTAATGTCTGTTTGGTGCATCTCGCGATTGAGCAGCCACTCTTCGGCATGGCGTACAACGCTGTGTTTCTTATCATTCCCCACCACGGCGGCCACGCCATCCATAGCAGCAATGTCCTCACCGTGCAGTTGGGCATAACACCCGGTAACGATGATTGCGGCTTGAGGGTAGCGACGATGCATCGACCTGATATACCGGCGACATTTGCGGTCGGCGATTTCTGTGACCGAGCAGCTGTTGACCACAATTATATCCGGACTTTCGCCACGGCCAACGGCGCATATACCACGCTGCATCATCAAATCTTCTATGGTCGCGGTCTCGGCAAAATTTAGCTTGCACCCGAAAGTGTGGTACAATGCCGTAGCTCCGGATGATAGATTGATGTTGCAGTCGCACATATCGGTCATCGTATATGCAGTTTTGTCTGTTTCACTTGTTATCATTTGTTGTCGATCACCATTCATCTCGGGTTACTAAAAATTGAAATATATGAACGGCGCAACGTCTTCGCCTCGCAGTTGGAGCACACATTGAACTACCACAATAAAAATCAGCAGCTTGATTATCCATGGCGAACGCACAAACCACATAGCTGCCTTATCCCAAAAAGAAGTAGGAAGGCAATGTGCAATTATAATGACGGCCATAAGTATCAGCCACAAGTAGCGTACAGTGGCAAATGGCATAATATAATCCACGGATAAATCGGAGAAGGTGTGCCCTATGATGGCGCACGAGTCTCCGAAACTATCAGCACGGAAAAATACCCACAGCAAGGCCACAACAGTCATTGTCAACAACCACGAAAGAGCTTTGACTCCCCAATTGTCGCCAATTTTTCCGAGGAGAGGTCGACATGCCTTATGTATTGCCAGTCCGGCACCATGCATTCCGCCCCAAAATACAAATTTCCATGAAGCACCATGCCATAGTCCGCCGATAAGCATCGTAGCCATATTATTTATGTAAGTCCTACGCAATCCTTTGCGGTTGCCGCCAAGTGGAATATACACGTAATCACGCAGCCAAGAAGAAAGCGAAATATGCCAGCGGCGCCAAAAATCTGTTAGATTGCGCGACTTATACGGTAAATTGAAGTTTTTGGCAAGCCTGAAGCCCATAATCAGGGCTATGCCTATTGCCATATCGCTGTATCCGGAGAAATCGCAATATATCTGCATGGCATATCCGATGATACCCATTAGACATTCAAATCCGCTGTATCCCGGCACCCCGGTGGCTGCATCAACACTGAATATCAGGTCGTTGTATTGTGCTATATAGTCGGCGATAATGGCTTTCTTGACCACTCCGAGTATTATGAGCCATAACCCGAGGTAAATCATCGGGCGTGTAGCGTGGCGGCTGTTGCGTATCTGCGGCAGAAAATAGTCGGCCCTCACAATAGGTCCGGCCACGAGCGCCGGGAAAAACGACAGGAAGAAGGCATACTCAAGCCATGTCTTGGTGGGCGCTACTCTTCCTTTGTACACGTCTACTATATAACTGATGGACTGGAAGGTGTAGAATGATATACCCACAGGCAGGATGATGTCCATGGGTTCGAAATTGCCGCCTACCATCTGCTGCCAATTCCACATAAAGAAGTTGGCATACTTAAAATAACACAAGATGCCCAAGGAGGTGGTCAACGATAGCGCTACACACAGGCGACGGCGCAAGCGCGACTGTACACGCACAAGCACACGAGACATTGCCCAGTCTATCAACGATGTCACCACCAATAGAAATACAAAAAATCCGCTGCTTTTATAGTAAAAGAACAGCGAGAACGCCACAACAAAACTCACCATCTGCCACAACCGGTCACGCAACATCGCAAAAACCGGGATAAAGACGATAAACAATGCCCAAAACACTCCACTGCTGAAGAGCATAGGCTCGCCCGGAGTGTAGGTTAGCTGTTCTAATATATTATGGATTATTGTCGAAATATCTGCCATTATTGTCTGACCGCGGCTTGGACTTCTGTCCCTTCGCTTTTACTTCTGTGGTTGGTGTACAAATATCTGCTTGGGTCGCCCGGTGGAACTCGTCGGTTTTGCCATCTTTATTGGATGTGCACAGTGTTGAGGCATCCATCGCACCACTGAATCCATCCATTGGATGGCAGATTTGCGCGTGGGATGTGCCCCGTCCTTGGCTCTGTCAAAATGCATGCCCCGGCTCAGGAAAAATGACCCGGAAGGAACATTGGCAGCAATCAAGTCGTTGATGCCTGTATCATCCTTCCAATTGGGCGGACCGATCCATACAAATGGTATCTTGCCAACTTCCTTGACAATCTCCTTTACATATTTGTCTCGTTTGGACACAATATCACGTACAAACAACTCGTTGGCTCCGAGACATATAAAGATGTAATCCGGATGCAGACGCTGCACATACGAGGCCAAGCGCCCACTACGCCCCCAAATCTCACTGGTGCTGCTGTACCATATCACCGAATACAGAGTATGTCCATTGGCCGAAGCATAGGCGGCCAAACGCGGCGAAAGGCCTTCAAGCATCGAGTCACCTATAAAAAGTATGGTTTTAGGCAACGTATCAGTCTTCACAGCCTTAGTCACCGACCGCGTCTGCGTCACACGAGTTGCCGTTCCGGACACAGAGGCTGCATCCACCTTGCCTGCCTTTGTCTTGGCATCGGCCGTAAGCGTGGGCACTATCTTGGAGGACTTGAGCGCATATCCGCAAACTTCGATGGGATCGTATACGGACAGCACCGCAAAAAATGCGAATGCCGTCACCAGCAGCAGCCATAGGCCTAAGTAGTTGCGTCGCATCGTAGTATGGTTAATTATTTGATATATTGTAATTTGACGTTGACAATATTGAATATTTACGGAGCACTATCGTGCTATGACATAACTTACACCGGGATTATGGTAGACGTTGTAGCGCGTCAACCCATACCCGAGCCTGGCAGCATCTCCCGAAAGTGGCGATCCCTCATTGGCAAATACATCATAGGTGCTTTTGCATTTGGGGCATTTGGCTACAGAGGCCTCAGTGTCTATTTCGACACGCACATCAGCACTGCCTTCGACAGGACAGGCCAAGTCATAAGCCAGAGGATTGCCAAAGACATCAGACACAAGCAGCACTCCTCCATATCCTGTAAATGTGGTGGAAGTATACGGAAAGTCGGCCGGGATCTTAAGTGCACGTATAAATCGGCGAGACTGCATAGCCCCGGAAACCCCGTAAGTAATCCAACCGCCGGGGTCGCTGAACACTATTTGCACCGGCACGGCCGGCAGACGCTTATTATCCACGGCATCACATCCTGACGCCATTGCCAGCATACATACCGCACACAACGGCATCACCAAGCGCTTTATCCAATGTGTGAACTTTGTACTCATCTTTTCCCCAATAGTTTGTCTATAGTCTTGTGACACGAGAATTCGACCCCATACCTGTTCATTTCCGTATCAAGCATGGCCGACATAAGATTATTGGGCAAAGCGCAGGCGCAGCCGAAGTGAATATGGTACATACCTACAGCAACTGCCTCGGCGGATACTTCTATGTCCTTTTGCCGAAGTTTACTGCGCATCTACGGAAGCCAGTCGGGCAATGAGCAACCCGAACTGGTCGGCAGCCTGCTGCAAGTGAGGAGCCACCAGTGGGCGAAGCATCACCGGAATGTTTATATCGATAGCGGTCTCTAACTCAGTGGCGACATTATCGTCCACACCTTTGAGTTCTACATTTATTGACATGGGCAACATCCCGCCGGCGCTTAATACTATGCGCTCGGGAGTGCATTCCTCCACCTCCATGCGCACATTACCCACCTTGGGATTGTTTACCACGATGGCAGCCGTTTCGAAAGACACCTGCCCAATACTCTTGCGCTGCTCCTCCGGCAGCTTTTCCAGCATGCCTTCCAATGTCGAGAGGTCGCTGAAACGCGCGGCAACAGCCTCCGGAGAGGTCTCCACACGCACGATTTTTCCTTTATATATTGCCATGAATTATATCCTAATTGTTATTTGTCAATGGATGCCAATCTCCGGCTTTTGCCTAACCCAAAGCCCCGGGTATCCAGTTGGCCGGATCTTTGCGCCACGCTTGCAGCGTCTCCACATCCGAGGTCTTTATATATCCGGTATCAAGAGCCGACTCTATCATTGTGTCGTAGTCGCACAATGTCACAAGACGTACTGCTTCCTTTTTGAAAGCCTTGGTGGCTACCGGGAAACCATACGTAAACATCGCCGCCATACCCAGCACCTCGCCGCCGGCCATGCGCACAGCATCCACAGCCTTCAGCGAACTACGGCCCGTCGATACAAGGTCTTCGATAATCACGACATTTTTACCGGGTATGAGGTTGCCTTCTATCAGATTTTCAAGCCCATGGTCCTTGGGCGCCGAACGCACGTAGATATACGGCACGCTCAAGAGATCGGCGACAAGTGCGCCTTGAGCTATGGCGCCGGTGGCAACGCCCGCTATATAGTCCGGCATCCCGAAATTCTCGACTATCAGTCGCGCCAGCTCGATTTTTATGAACGAACGAATCTCGGGATACGACAATGTTTTGCGATTATCCGTATATATAGGACTGTTCCACCCCGAAGCCCATGTGAAGGCATTGTCAGGCTGGAGATTGATTGCACTGATAGACAGCAATTTGTCTGCCAACAGACGTGCTACTTGTTTCATTATATCTTATTATTTCTGAATATCAGCGCAAAGATACGCATTTTTCCCGACATCACCATCCTACTACGACAGCTCCGAACAATATCTCACAACTATACAAAATGTCGCCCGTTCAGTCAGACACAACCAACTTGAATGCCGAAAATCCGAGGGAAATGAGTACCTTTGTAGTCCGGGATAGTCTCCGGGAATAGACCGACAAACAAAAACAGGCAGCAACAGATGTTTTTATAAGAACAATGGAAGTACTTTACGAGGACAACCATATAATCATAGTCAATAAAGCGCCGGGCGAAATCGTACAAGGCGACAAGACCGGCGATACTCCGCTAAGCGAAACTGTCAAGGCTTGGCTCAAGGCCAAGTATGATAAGCCGGGCGAAGTGTTTCTGGGCGTGGTGCATCGGCTGGACCGTCCCGTAGGCGGCGTCGTAGTCTTTGCCAAGACTTCCAAGGCACTGTCACGCCTCAATGCCATGCTTCGTGACGGTCTGATACACAAGACTTATTGGGCTATAAGCCGCAACAATCCGCCACGGCAACAGGACACCCTGACACATTATATCACTACCCGCGAGGCGTCCAATAAGTCATACGCCAACAATACCCCACGGCCCGGCAGTAAGGAAGCCCGGCTCAATTACCGCGTCTTGGCTCGCGGAGACAATTACTCTCTCATTGAAGTGCAGTTGCTGACGGGACGCAAACATCAAATACGTGTACAATTGGCAACCATCGGCTGTCCCATAAAAGGCGACATCAAATACGGAGATCGTCGTTCAAACCCGGACGGAAGCATCTCACTACTGGCGCGACGCATAGTTTTTGAACACCCGGTGTCGCACATCACCATAGACATCACCGCGCCGGTCCCGAACGATCCCCTATGGCACGCGCTCGAAGCGGCCGTCACACCTGCCGCGACAAAGCAAGACGCCGTCATCACTACCTCTCAAAATCCTAAATGACAATGGATAAAAAAGATCTCAAGATAGTTTTTTTGGGTACACCCGATTTTGCCGTGCCCAGTTTGGACCGCATAGTATCATCCGGCTACAACGTCGTAGGCGTGGTAACAATGCCCGACAAACCTGCAGGCCGCGGACACCGCATGTATATGTCTCCGGTTAAAGAATACGCTTTGGCTCATGGATTACACCTGATGCAACCTGAGAAATTGCGTGACCCGTCTTTTGTGAACGAATTGCAAAGCCTCAACGCCGACTTGTTTGTGGTCATTGCCTTTCGTATGCTTCCTCAAGTGGTCTGGCAAATGCCGCGCCTCGGAACATTCAACCTACATGCATCGCTATTACCCGACTACCGTGGCGCGGCGCCTATCAACTGGGCCGTCATCAACGGCGATACGCACACCGGCGTAACCACTTTCTTTCTTAAACACGAAATAGACACAGGCGATGTCATCGACCAATGCGCCATAGACATCACAGATGAGGATAACGTGGGCACCGTGCACGATCGTCTGATGGCTCTGGGAGCCGATCTGGTGGAACGGACTTTGGCACATATCGTAGCAGGAGACCTAAAAACCACGCCGCAAAGTGCTATGGCATCGAAGCAATGCCGCCCCGCACCTAAAATTTTTCGCGAAACATGCCATATCGATTGGACTCGCCCGGCCATAGAGGTACACAACCTTGTACGTGGCCTCTCGCCATACCCCGGCGCTTGGACCACACTATGCGCCGACAATCTCACGCCTACCGATTTCAAAGTTTTTGCCACTCGCGTGGACACCGACGCAGACATAAATGCGAGTCCGGGCACCATAATCGCCGAAACAGACAGCCTCGGCGTGGTATGCGGAGACCATCGCATACTGCACATACTCAGTCTTCAAGCCACCGGCAAACGCCGCATGGACACAGACGCATACCTGCGTGGTGCACGCCTATCCAATCCGCACATAGTCTAAAGAATCCGATGAAATAACCGGACTTTGCTTTTATAAATCTAACGACAAAACACAATTAACTACACACCATAAACGCCGAAATGCTTGCTCCTCTTGCCGAAAGGCTGCGCCCTACCACCCTTGACCAATATGTCGGACAGACTCACCTCGTCGGTCCGGACGGAATCATACGCCGAATGATCGAAACGGGTAACATCGCTTCATTTATCCTATGGGGCCCTCCAGGGGTAGGTAAAACGACATTGGCACGCATCATCTCCAAGACTATAAACGCACCATTCTACACCATCTCGGCTGTAACCGCAGGTGTCAAGGAAGTACGCGAAGTCATCGAACGATGCCGACGAGATGCCGGTAGCATGTTTGGCCAAGGTGCTCGTCCGATATTGTTTATAGACGAAATCCATCGTTTCAGCAAGTCGCAACAGGACAGCTTATTGGGCGCTGTCGAAAGCGGAATTGTCACGCTGATAGGTGCCACCACCGAAAACCCGTCTTTCGAAGTAATTCGCCCGCTGCTGTCGCGTGCACAAGTGTATACTCTGCGCCCCTTGGAGGAGGCCGAACTTAAAACGCTGCTCGACCGCGCCATATCAGAAGACGAAGTATTGTCCAAGCGGCAAGTCCAGGTAAACGAAACCACCGCCCTATTCCGTTATGCCGGCGGCGATGCACGCAAATTGCTCAACATCCTTGACTTGCTGGAACAATCAACCGCCCACGCGCAGCCAATAGTAATTGACGACTCCACCGTCACCGACCGCCTACAGGAAAACCCCATGGCATACGATAAGGACGGCGAAATGCATTACGACATAATCTCGGCATTTATCAAGAGCATACGTGGCAGCGACCCCGATGCCGCTGTATATTGGCTGGCGCGTATGCTGGCCGGCGGCGAAGACGTCCTGTTTATTGCACGACGTCTGGTCATATTAGCCGGCGAAGATATCGGACTGGCAAACCCAAACGCGCTATTATTGGCAAACGCCACTTTCGATATAGTACATAAAGTCGGAATGCCTGAAGCGCGCATACCACTCAGCGAATGCGCCATATATCTGGCCACAAGTGCCAAGAGCAACAGCGCATATCTGGCTATAGACGCAGCGCTGGCCCAAGTGCGCGAATCGGGCAATCTACCGGTACCCCTGCATCTGCGCAATGCTCCTACTTCTCTGATGAAAAAACTTGGATACGGCGTCCAATATAAGTATTCGCATGATTACCCCGAACATTTTGTCCGTCAACAATTCCTGCCGGACGATATTGCAGATGCACAGTTCTGGACACCCGCGCCAAACGCAGCCGAAGACCGTATGTCCGCTATGCAAGAACATCGTTGGGGCAAGCCCAAACAGACTAAGTAACACAAATATAAATACGCACACGACGATACTGCGACAAATAGTGTAAAGGGACCGTGAGTTTTGCGGCCTTTCAAACGCAGTCGCCAACCATATACAACAAAAGCCGCCACATCGGGGCATCCGATAGGGCAGCTTATGTTATGTTGTTGTGCTATCTTTCAGCGATTATTTGCTGGCGATAGAGCAAGAGACGGTCAGACGTGCGCGACCTTTTGCGCGACGACGAGCCAATACCTTGCGACCTTCGGGTGTGGACATACGTTCACGGAAGCCATGCTTGTTAACTCTCTTGCGGTTAGACGGTTGGAAAGTACGTTTCATTGTATTATTTAGTTTGTATGTTTTTATTTCACAATTCGGACTGCAAATTTACGCATATTTTTTCGAACAAACAATAGCGGATGCTCTTTTGTGCGCATTTTTGTGAATTAGAGAGCCTTTGGACTTCCGGTTCATTCATCCAGTTCATTATAAGCGGCCGGCAATATTTAGCCTGAATATCATCGGACGCCCAAAGACCATACAATTTATAGTTATAGCAGTTCGACGCCGATACCGGGACGGTCGGGAATGGTGACCTTGCCGTCTACGATTTTGATGCCATCGAAACGGTCATTGGCAATCAACAAATTGCCGTCCAAGTCGGCCCAGTCTACCATAGGGGCCAATTGAGCGGCAGCCGTCACAGCACACGATGTCTCGGTCATACAACCAAGCATAATTTTCATACCCATAGCGCGTGCTTGTACCGCCATTTTGTACGCCTCGTGCATACCGGTGGACTTCATGAGCTTGATATTTATGCCGTCATAGACACCGGCAGCGCGGCGTACATCCGGAAGACGTTGTAGAAATTCGTCGGCTATGATGGGCAGAGGCGAGCGCTCGCGAAGCCATGCGGTGTCATCTATGCGCGACTTATCCATGGGTTGTTCCACAAACAAGCAGTTTTTCCCGGCCAAGTAATGGCACATCTCGAGGGCTTTTTCCTTATTATCCCAACCTTGGTTTGCATCCACGCATATAGGCACATCGGTGCGTGCACGGATGGCCTCGACAAGTTCTTTGTCGTGGTCCAAGCCCATCTTGATTTTTATGACCTTATAGGGTGCAGTCTCGTCAATCTTGGCATTCATCTCCTTGGGGTCGGCATCATAGCTGATGGTGAACGATGTATTGGGGCATTTGTCCGGGTTCAGGCCCCATATTTTATACCAAGGCTGACCCATGATTTTGCCCAAGAGGTCGTGCAGTGCTATATCCACCGAGGCCTTGGCTGCACGGTTGTTGGGCGCAACGCTGTCCATGTAGTCATGTATGTCCTCAATGAGGAACGGATCGGCAAATTGGCCGAGATCCAACCGATTCAAGAAAGAGCATACACTCTCTACGCTCTCGCCCAAATACGGAGGCATCGAAGCCTCGCCGTAGCCTACCAACCCGTCATACTCCAACTTCACCTGCACGTCAGGGGTCGTGGTACGCTGATATCGGGCAAGGTTGAATGCATGGCGCAGTCTCAATTCGTAAGGTTCGAACGAAAGATTGAGGCGCCCTGAGCGCGTTGCCGTTTTCTTGGTAGCGCTACCAAAGGCACTGAAAGATATAGGGGCGACAGCCAAGGCGGCGCCCAATGCGGTTGTACGGAGAAAGTCTCGGCGTTTCATAATGGTATGTTTTTGCTGTGTCGTGCCATCGCATACGCGTATGACACTCATTGTAGTCTTACGTTAAGGCGTTATTATATTATTTGTATCCGAAATACCACGGATGGTTGCGCACTGCCGTAATGCCGCGAGTACCGATATTTCCATCGATGCGCACGGCATGCAGGAATGGCGTGGTAAGATATGCGGGACTGTCAGGATTGACACTATTGCGTCGCACACGCCCCGACGAATGTACATAATCGCCATCATGGTCATATATGGCCACGTGTGTCAGTCGTCCGGTCTTGGGATTACCAAAGAATAGCAGGTCCCCGGCTCTGCATCGGCGCCAATCGGCGGCCTCGATGCGCGTGCCGGTAGTGGCCTGTTGCGATGCATCGCGCATAAGTATTATGCCGTTGGCCAGATACGAGACCTTGGCCAAGCCGGAGCAGTCAAGCGTCTTGGACGAGGTTCCGCCCCAAAGATACGGCGTGCCTTCCATCGAATACGCCATGTCAAGTATCACATCGGCATTGAAATCCTGCGTGGCCCAATCTTCGATGGGGGTCAAGGCCGAAGCCTCGCACCATCCCGAACGACCATCCGGCAGCGTGACCAGCACACGTCCGCGAATTTTCTTGTCAAGAGAACCCTCGACAATGTCTCCGCATACCAGGTCAGTGACCACATCGCGCACGCCGGACACCTTGGCATCACGATAGGCATTTACCTGATAAGGCGACGTCACCACCAGACGACGTGCGCAACGCCACATCTCCATCTGCTCGGGTGTTTTTATAGCCACCGAGCTATTCACCACCCAGGATATGTATCCGTCAGGAGTCTGTACGCGCAGCCACTCACCATCATTGTCGAGTACACGCAGCGGCATTCCCATCAACGCCTGAGACGCCATCTCCGCATCATGCCCGGGACGGGTGCGCAAACACGCAACCGAGATGCGTGGCATTGCCCAATTGTCGCTCGGCAGTACGGCTATGCCGTTGGAGGCATCGATGTCGGCATCTGCAAGAGCACGCATCAACGAGTCGGCAAGATACCACTCGGAAACCATACCGGTCAACGCCACCTTGCCGTTGTCGACAGGACGAACGGTGATGTCATAGATATTTTGACGACTATCAGGCGCCAGACGGGCGCGGACCGCCGAAACTATGGTTCGTGCTTTGTCAGCCACTGTCGCCGCTTCTACCATCATCGGCGTCAAAGCCGCAAGAGCCAAGGCGCATACCACATATCGGATGTCGTTCTTTGTCATGTTCATTAAAAAATATTCTAATTAACTATTATACTTATTAGCAATTCCACACTCGTATTTCGCAAAAACTCATATGGCTATCTCGCATCTACATAACATATATTCTTAATTAGAATATACCTTATATATCATATTTTTCGAAATAAAATGGCCGTATTTACCCTACTCGTCTTCGTCTTGTGCCACTGCTGCGGGTTCAGTTTTTATTATCTGCAAGCTTGACCTCCATCCGGGGTAGAAAAGGTTGCCTCGCGAGGTCTCCACCTCTCCGGCCTGAAAGTCAATGGTTTCGCTGCGAATATATTTTTTTGCAGGATAAAGCGTGCCGCAGATACCTCGGTTTGAAGCAAAACGGTACATGTCTATGCCATGACTGTAAAAGCCGTGCGTATCCTTGTCATATGTTTCCGGGGTTACGCCGTAGTTGCCAAAGGACATATCCACGGGCACCCAGCCTATGCCTTCAAAATACACCTCAGCCCAGTCATGATAGTTCAAATCTCCGGGATGCAGCATCCATCCGCTTTCCCACTGTGCCGGAATACCCAGCGACCTCATCATCGAGATGTAGAGCATAGACACCTGACCGCAGTCGCCATATCCTCGGTCAAGCACATAACGCGGCATGCATGGTATTGTACTGTATTCACGGGCACCGGCCCAAGGATATCTGTCCGCAATGTATTTGTACACAAGCTTATGTTGCAAATATGGATTGGTTTCATCACCTATGATATCACGCGCCTCAACGCCCAAGTCAACAATATGCGGGGCTTGCATCGTTGTATAATCGGTGTAGAAAGGTGCTGTCGTATCATAGGGCCGGATGCGGCTCAAAATGTCCTCCTCACTGACATACAGAGATGTAACCGTGTAGCGTCCGGTGTATTCGAAATGCGTACTTTCTCCCGTTGTCACAGGCGCCTGCATGTATATGGTATTGTGCACCGAGCGCCCATCCGAAAGGACATAGGGATGCGATGAAGACAATATCGAGATGTCGTACTGGCGCTCGGTCTCGACCGGCACCGGCATCCATACGCGCAAGGTATCACCATCAAGCACCTCGTTGTAAGGCACATCCACCACAAAACGGAAAGTGATGGTCTGCGCCGGACCACGATGATAGTACTCGTCCTCCGATGCAAGCGGGCTTTCGATTACGGCTCTGACGATTGCCACATCGGACGAATCGGCATCTGCACCACGGCTAATCCATTCAACACCGCTCACTTCGGGGCATATAAGTTTGAGATTGGAAGGTGCCTTGCGGAATACCATAACATTGCCATCTGCCGTTGTCCGAGTTTCGAGTAGTCCCTGCGCAATGAATTCCTCAGTGCGTGCAGCCACAGATGCCCCGTAAAGCTCTGAAAGACGATGCCGAGCCTGCTCTATTGTCAGCGAAAAATCCCTGTCAAGGCGTTTCGAAATAGCCTTAGCCGAATCTGTTTCGAACCAAGACGGCGTGGTTGCTCCTAAATACTGTGTCGCCACCAATGATAACGCGGCAGCAAGGACTATGTGCTTCATGACGTGATATGACGGTTTATGGTTAATGGTCTTTTTGCAGGCAGATACTTGCGGGCAGGCATACCGTCCATAAGACGATATGCCTGCCTTAATCAGTGTTTGATATGTGCTATTTCTTCGATAGCGCCCTTGATTTCGTTACCCAAGGCCTTGGCTTGCTTCATGGAGTGGGCCTCGGAGTAAATGCGAATGATAGGTTCGGTGTTGGACTTGCGCATATGTACCCAGCTGTCGGGATAGTCAATCTTGACTCCGTCGATTGTCGTGATTTTTTCGTTGGCATAACGCTTCTTGACCACGTCAAGGATGGCGTCAACATCCATGTCGGGAGTAAGTTGTATCTTGGTCTTGGCTATGGCATATTGCGGATATTTCTTCTTAAGCTCGGAAACTTTGAGCCCGCTCTTGGCAAGTAGTGTCAAGAATAGTGCCACGCCTACGAGTGCATCACGCCCATAATGCAGCGGCGGATATATGACTCCGCCATTGCCTTCGCCACCTATGACTGCATTGATTTTCTTCATCAGCGTGGTAACGTTAACTTCGCCCACGGCACTGGCCTGGTAGGGACAGTTGTGGTCTAGAGCGACATCTCGCAATGCACGGGACGAACTAAGGTTGGAGACTGCCGGGCCGGGGGTATTGCTGAGCACGTAATCAGCAACAGCCACCAGTGTGTATTCCTCGACAAACATCTCGCCGTTTTCCATCACGATAGCCAGACGGTCTACATCGGGGTCTACCACAAAGCCTACGTCTGCCACTCCGGTCTTCATGAGATCGGATATCTCGGTAAGGTTTTCGGGAATAGGCTCGGGATTATGCGCAAAATTGCCGGTAGGGTCACAGTTTAGTTCTATGACTTTCTTGACACCAAGGCTGCGCAACAATTGCGGTATGACCACACCGCCAACGCTGTTGACAGCGTCCACGGCCACGGTGAAATTGGCTTTTTGTATCGCATCGATGTCCACGAGGTCCAGGGCAAGAACTTTCTGAATGTGGCGGCGATTGTATGTCGTATTCTTGAGATGATGCCCCAGTTGGTCCACCTCTGCAAAGCAATACTCACGTTCGTTGGCGATGCGTAACACCTCCTGTCCTTCTTCGGCAGTCAGGAATTCGCCATGTTCGTTGAGCAACTTCAATGCATTCCATTGCTTGGGATTGTGGCTGGCGGTAAGTATCAGTCCTCCGCAGGCATCTTCCATAGTCACCGCCAATTCGGTGGTGGGTGTCGATGCGGGACCGATATTGACAACATCGAAGCCCATGCCCATCAAAGTACCTATAACAACGTCAATCACCATAGGGCCGGAGATGCGGGCATCATGTCCCACGACTATGGTGCGGTAGGGCAGCGTGGTGGTACGATCTATAAATGTAGCGTATGCTGCCGTGTATTTTACAATGTCTATCGGCGTAAGTGCTTCACCGGGACGGCCGCCGATGGTGCCGCGTATACCGGAGATGGATTTTATAAGGGTCATAATTGGTTAAGTATGGATTCTATCAATATTTGTCGTGGCCGCTTAGATTCGGAACGTCGTCTCTAGTTATTGCGACCTATACGAGTCGAGGTTTCAAACACAGAAACACTGTCTTTATGTTTTTTGGCGATAGTAACGGATGTGGTAGAGATAGGGTATCACCTGCGTAGTTTCGGAAGTCACTCCGTACTGCGACTTGATGACTATATTGACCTCTGCATCCACGGGCAGATAATACAGCGGTTGCTGCACACCCGAACCCCACTGGTACGATGCCTGTAACGAGAAATTCTTGAAGCGAAACCACGAACTGTTATACGTCATGTCGGTATCGTTTCCATCGCCGCTTGGCAATTGTCCGTTCGAATAATAGTTGAGGTTGTATCGCGTAAAACGGAAGTACAGAACCTCATCGGACTTAGCGTAATTGCCGGGGGTGCCGGGGTCGAGCACCTGCATGTACATATTGCCGTCCTCGTCAAGGCGGTAGTACGGCGCATCCGGCCCGGTCTCGAACACGAATGTCGTGTCGGTGGGTATGGTGTTGGTGACGCGCTGGTCTACCAGGAAGAGATTGACTGCCTGGTTTTCCTGCGTCAGCAACTCGGCGTAACTTTTCGAGTCCTTACACGAAAAAGATGTCACGCCTATGGCCACTCCGACAAGAGTGGCGGCCAACAGCCGTAACATTTTCGCGTTAGACTTCAGTATCTCTTTGATGGGCATAATAATATTATTATGTATTACGTGTGATAATGGGTTATATGGTTATATAGCTCAGTTGTCTCTGTATTGCAGTATATTATACGATGCTGTACGCTATTTATTATTGGTAAAAGTCACATCCTGAGCGACTTGACATGGCTGCTTAGTATGAACTCGGTGGCATTGGCATCAAGAATGCTCTCAAACAATGCAGCGGCATCATCGAGAGTACCATGGAACTCGCCTCCGGCAGCATTGCGGTGACCGCCACCGCCAAAATGTCGCGAGCAGACAATGTCTACGGGAAAATCACCGACACTGCGCATGGATACCTTGATATAATCGCGTTCTTCGCGCATAAAGGCGCTGTATATCACTCCGGGAATTGCCAGCGGCTTATTGACCAAGCCTTCGGTATCGCCCTTGGTATAGTTGTATTTATTGAGCTCGTCTCGCGTCAGCGTTATCAGTGCGGCATGTGCCTCGGGATATACGCGCATTTTTTGCGATATTGCATATCCGTTGAGACGCATGCAGTCTTCGCTGTAAGTGTCAAAAAGTGCTCGCCACAAGGCATTTTTGTCTACACCTTTTTCGAGTAGCGCGGCTGTTATGCGGTAGTCTTCGGGATGATTGGCATTATGCGAAAAGTTGTTGGTATCTGTCATCATACCGGCCATAATACACGTGGCTGCTTCAAGATCCATCAAATCAAGCCATCCGGCTCGCTTAATTACCGAATACAGCAACGAGCAAGTAGACGACCTCTGAGGCTTGGATACAGCCCAATCAAAGACCGAAATATCTGGATCCAAATGGTGGTCTATCATCGCTCGGCGAGCCTTGGACTCTGTGATATATGGCGCAAGCCTGTCCACGCGCGACAAGCAATGGTAATCCAAACAGAATATGACATCGGCGCTTTCGAATGCACGTTTCACTCGGTTGGGCGAGCGTGTCAACGGCGCCACGGTCCTAAACCCCGGGATAATTTCGAGATTATGATTAGGCTCATCGGGCGTCACCACTGTCACGTCAAGTTTTTTGGCTCTGAGTATGCGAGCCAACGCCAAAGACGACCCCATGGCATCACCATCAGGCGACATGTGGCATGTAATGACGATATGGCGCGAGTGATTGACCGCATCGACAATTCCGGATATGGCCCTTAACTGCTCTAAATCAAACGCTTCTGACATACAAATGATTCCTTTGACAAATTCATTATGCAAAGATAATCATTATAACGGATACGCACACACCTTCGACTGCCGTTTTTTTGTTTTTTCACACTGAAAAAAAACGATATTTGCCGAAATTGGGCCAACTATACTTTGGTCGGATATTGACAAGTCCACAAAAAAAGCAGCAGAGCCTCGGAAGTGTGTCACCTCCGAGGTCCTGCTGTATTCGTCATATTATCCGAAATTGTTTATCCGAAATTATCAAAGTGTATGCTCTCCTGGTCAACGCCGAGACTGTCAAGCAGCGATACCACTGCCTTACTCATCGGGCCGGGGCCGCACATATAATACTCGATGTCTTCCGGCGCGGGATGGTCCTTGAGGTAGGTGTCGTACATTACCTGATGCACAAAACCGGCAGTATACTTGACGCCGGCGGCATCAGCTGCCGGGTCGGGGCGATCCAATGCAAGGTGGAACTTGAAGTTGGAGAAGTCTTTCTCAAGTTGCAGGAAGTCTTCGAGATAGAACACCTCGTTGAGTGCGCGTGCTCCGTAAAAGAAGTTCATAACTCGGTCGGTGGTATGCAGCGTGCGCGTCATGTGCATTATTTGCGCACGCAGAGGCGCCATTCCGGCACCACCGCCCACCCACATCATCTCGGCTTTGCTGTCAAAGTTAGGGAAGAAGTCGCCGTAGGGGCCGCTCATAAGCACCTTATCCCCGGGCTTGAGCGTGAAGATATAGGATGACGCTATGCCGGGCGAGACATCCTGAAATCCGACTTGAGGTTTGGGCTTGAACGGCGGAGTGGCTATACGTACTGTCAGCATTATGCGGTCACCCTCGGCCGGATAGTTGGCCATAGAATAGGCGCGTATGGTAGGAGTGTCGTTGTGGCACTTGAGACCGAAAAGGCCGAAGCGCTCCCATGCAGGGAGGTATTCGTCACCTATGAGGCTCTTGTCTATATCCTTGTCATAATCCATGCTGTATGCCGGAATCTTGATTTGGGCATACGAGCCGGGGATAAAGTCCATATGTTCGCCCTCGGGAAGACTGACAATAAATTCCTTGATAAATGTGGCCACGTTGCGGTTGGAGACAACGGTACATTCCCATTCCTTGACGTTGAGGACGCTGGCCGGAACTTGGATGGCAAGGTCGTCTTTGACCTTAACCTGACATCCGAGACGCCAGCCCTCCTTCTGCTGTCGCCGACTGAAGTGTACGACCTCGGTAGGCAAAATGTCTCCCCCACCCTCGGTGACACGCACACGACACTGGCCGCAGCTGCCTTTGCCACCGCAAGCACTGGGTAGGAATATATGCTTGTCGGCAAGGGCTGACAACAGCGAGACACCGCTCTGCACGGTCTCCTTGCGCTCGCCGTTGTTGATATCCACGGTGACTTTTCCTGTCTTGACCATGTATTTTTTGGCAAACAGTAGTATGGCCACCAATAGCAGCGTTATCAGTAGAAATACGGCGACTGTGACGAGTATCGTCTGCATTGTCGGGGATATTATTACCTGTAATGGCAGTATGTTCATAGCTGTGTCAAATTTTGATGCCAAGGAAGCTCATGAAGGCCACTCCCATCAAGGCTGTAATGATAAATGCAATGCCGACACCGCGCAAAGGCGCCGGAATGTTGTTGTGGTGAGCCAAGCGCTCACGGATGGCAGCAATGCCGCATATGGCTACAAGCCAGCCAAGCCCCCAACCGAGACCGGCGCACAGCGCCATGCCCGTGTCCACATAATCGCGCTGCTCCATAAACAGCGATCCGCCAAGTATAGCGCAATTGACAGCTATCAGTGGCAGAAAAATGCCAAGCGAGTTGTACAGCGCAGGGGTGTACTTTTCCACGGCCATCTCGACAAGCTGGGTAATGGAGGCTATCACGGCGATGAACATTATCAGCGACAAAAAGCTCAGATCCACATCCGCATACTCCGGACCAAGCCAAGCCAAAGCTCCGGCCTTAAGAACGTATGTCTCAAGAAGGTAATTGACCGGTAGGGTAACCGCTAACATAAAAGTTACGGCAATGCCCAGCCCGAAGGCGGTCTTGACATTTTTGCTCACCACAAGAAAGGAGCACATGCCAAGGAAATAGGCAAATATCATATTGTCGATAAATATCGACCGTATAAACAAATTGAAATTTTCCATTGTGTTCTCGGTGTGAGTGTATTATTTCAAGATTCCCACAAATCCTTGTTACGACTGCGGTGTATCCAAATGATGACGGCAACTAATATCAGCGCCATAGGGGGCAAAATCATCAAGCCATTGTTGACATACCCGTGATCGTAGCACCACTGGGGCACTACCTGTATGCCAAAGAGTGTTCCGCTACCAAGCAATTCACGGAAGAAACCTACTAAGGCCAATATTATGGCATAACCTATTCCGTTGCCCACGCCGTCAAGAAATGACGGCCAAGGCCCGTTCCCCATCGCAAAGGCTTCGAGGCGTCCCATAAGAATGCAGTTGGTAATTATCAGCCCGATGAACACCGAAAGTTGGCGGCTGACATCGTATTCGTAAGCCAAAAGGAACTGGTTGACTACAATCACAAGTGCGGCCACCACCACCAACTGAACGATGATGCGTATATTGGTGGGTATTGTATTGCGTATCAGAGATATGATGACATTACTGAAAGCAAGTACAACTATCACCGAAAGCCCCATGACTATCGCCGGTTCGAGCTTGGCGGTTACGGCCAATGTCGAGCAGATGCCCAACACCTGGACTATCACAGGGTTGTTTTTGGAGAACGGATTGAAAAATATAGCTTTATAATCTGTCTTAGGCATAGCTTTTGTTATTTATCTCGTAGCGATTCTAAATAAACTTTATAGGGGCGCAGGCAGTCGTCAAGCATCGCGGAGACACCCTTGCTGGTTATGGTGCCACCCGAGACGGCGTCTACATAATCAGCTCCGCCGGTAGGCTTACGACCTTTTTTCAGCACTTGTATGGGAGCAAATTCGGATCCGTGGAACAGCTGTTTGCCCTCGAATTGCCCCGAAAACCACGGTTCTTGTATTTCCGCGCCGAGCCCGGGGGTCTCGCCTTGGTGACTGAAGTACGCGCCATATACTGTCGAGCCGTCGGCATCAAGCGCTATGTATCCCCAAATAGGTCCCCAAAGCCCGGCTCCATATGCCGGGATGATATACTTGGTCTCGCCTCCAGAGAGCGTACATTCGTATATAGGCAGCCTACGTTGGGCGGCATCCGTAATCTTGGTCTGCGCGGCTACATCCACGCCGAAAGCATCGCGGCCTATCACACGACCCTGCACATCAACCACGTACTGCGCCGTGATGTATCGGCCAAAGTCTTCTATTACACTATCTTCGGCCGGAGTAATATGTACTGATGCCAGAATTTGTTTCATCTTGTCCGCATCGGCGTTATGCTGTTGCAGCGGCTTAAGCACCATAGCGGCCAAGGCCAAAATGGCGCCTACGGCCACGACAATACAACTAATGTATACGATCGTGTATGTATTACTATTCTTGTTCATTGCCTTGTTGTATTTTGTGTAATGGAGCGACGACGGCGGCGACGGATATTGGCTTGTACCACAAAGTAGTCTATCAGAGGCGCAAATGCATTCATCAGCAGTACTGCAAGCATCGCACCCTCCGGATAACCGGCATTGTAAGTGCGTATCAATACCGCAATCACGCCTATAAGAAATCCGTAGACATATTGACCTTTGCGCGTACGTGCCGCTGTCACCGGATCAGTGGCCATAAACACTGCCGCAAAGGCAAAGCCGCCGTAGAGCAACTGGTCCAAGGGTGACAAATAGGAAGCGGGGTACGTCGGGGTAGCGCATACATTGGCAAGCCAGCCCATGGCCAGACCGCCAAGTACTACGCTAAGCATGATGCGCCACGAGGCCACACGTGTCAGCAGCAACACCGCCGCACCTATAAGAATGCACAGCACCGAGGTTTCGCCGAAGCTGCCGGGAATCAGCCCGAGAAAGGCATCCCATGCGGATATAGACGCACCATTTATGCCCTGAAGAGCAAAATCGCCGCCGGTGGCCGAAGCTATCTGACCCAGAGGCGTGGCACAACTGAACCCGTCTGCAAGTGCATCCCCCACGCCGAGCATCGACCCATGCGACACAAAGACGCTGTCGCCGGACATCTGAGCCGGATAGGCAAAGAACAGAAAAGCTCGTGCCACCAATGCTACGTTGAAGATATTGTAACCGGTACCGCCAAAAACTTCTTTTGCAAAAATCACGGCAAAAGCCGTGGCCACAGCCACCATCCATACAGGTGTATCTACAGGCAAAATCAGCGGAATCATCAGTCCAGTCACAAGAAAACCCTCTTGGATTTCCTCACCACGCCATTGAGCAAAGGCAAACTCAATACCCAAGCCCACAGCGTAAGTCACAATCACACACGGCAGTATGGCCAAAAAGCCATAAAGCATGAGCTCCCAAAACGGAAATGACGTTGCTTCGGCGGCCAGCCAATGCTGATAGCCGGTATTGTACATCCCGAAAAAGAAGCACGGCAGCAACGCAACAATCACCATGATCATTATACGCTTGCTGTCAAGGGCATCATGTATCTGCGCACCACGTGCGGCTGCTGTCTGGCGCGGCGTGAACAGGAAGGTGTCCATGCCCTCATATACCGAGCGGAAAGCGTGCAGGCGTCCACCCGCCTCGAAGGACGGGCGGATACGTTCCATAAATCTTTTCAATGCTTTCATTATAGTGTCAGCTGTTTCTATACATTACATATTGGCATCACACCTCACGGCGCATGTAGTCGAGACCGTCACGCACTATCTGCTGCAACGGCTCCTTAGAGGAATCCAAACATTCGGCTAATGCAAAGTCCTCGGGCGCCACTTCGTATATGCCAAGGTTTTCCATAGCATCGATGTCGCGGGCGTTTATAGCCTTAATCAGATACTCGCCAAGAATATCCATAGGTAATACACGGTCTATTTCCCCGGACATAATCATAGCGCGGCGTCCGCCAAGAATGCGTGCATCCGGATCGAAGAGACGGCGGCCGCACAGACATCCCGGAAAGGAGGTGCTAACGCTCATCTTACGCGGCGACAGCGATGCCCAGCCCATAAACTCGTCCACATCGTCACCCTCAGGAATAACGGTGAGCTGACGGTAAGGATAGTGCAGGTAACCATCGGCAGCGTCCGTCTTGACACCTGTCAGGACATTGCCGCTGATGACACGCCGATGGTGGTCGGCAGCCATGAGCCTTCCTTCTAATATAGGGGCGACAGCCGCACCCGCTATGGTACGCAACATCTGCGGCTGCCGAACCTCGGCTCCGGCCAAGGCGATGACAGTGGTGAAATCAACATTACCCGTGCGGTAAAGTGTGCCTATACGCCGCAGCACATCCACCGAAAGCGTCCAAATAGTCTCACCCTTGTTTACCGGTGCAATATTGGCTGCAAGTACTCCGCATAGCCCGGCCGGATGTGGTCCGCGCACGTCCACCATCACGGCTCCGGCAATGTCGCCCAACGTTCCGGGGCGACGCCCTATATATATATGTCCATCGGTGAGATAAGACAGCACTTCAACACCGGTGGCAATATCTGCCATATCAGACCGGCAGTAAAGTCGCTGAGGCTCCAATGGCGCCGAATCTACGGCCGTGACAAAGATGTCGCGAGCACTCACCTGCGGCAAAGGCACGATGTCATAAGGACGCTGACGCATCCACGCCCACAAACCGCTACGACACAGCGTAGAAATTATGTCGGCCGGTTGACGCGACGATACATCGAAAGTCTCCGTTGCGGCTGAATCGTCGGCATCCACGATGACTCGCTCGATCTTGCGTCGGGCGCCGCGCTCGACATCCCTAACCACTCCCGATATCGGAGACACCAGCACAACCTGCTGATTATACTTATCATATAAAAGCGGAGAACCGGCCTTAACCATATCCCCGGCATTGACCGAGGCCTTGGGCACAAAGCCGGGAAAGTCTTCCGGAATTATTGCGACAGAATGTACGCCGAGAACTTCGGTCACCATTTCAACATCGACAACGGCTCCGACCAGTCGCAGGTCTGTTCCACGTTTGATTTTTAATTCCATTTTACAAATTACTTTAAGGACAGGCCTTGAATCGTAGACCCGATTTTGACATGGCGGCAAGCAAGGAAGAGCGTGCGTAGAAAATATATGCCGTCACAAAATACGCAGACAAAAGTACACCATTTATTTGGATTATTAAACATTTTTTCAGAATTAGCGCGTTAAAAAATCCTATGGATGCATTTACACGCGGCAAAACGGCATTTGCCCGTTTCAAAAGACAATAAAAAACTAACCCTTGCCGTTGTACAAATACATATGACAACTAATTTTCACCGCAAAATGTTTTGCCAATCCGAAACAAACAATTAATTTTGCGAGGTTAATATACATTTCAGAGAGGCATTGTCTGACATATACGCCATGCCACTGGAAGTTTAACACACGCTAAACCACGTACATAACAACATATATCGACTACACACAATCCAAGGCGGAAACACAAATCTTTCGTCATAGAACAAAACAAAAATAAATCCAACACCAAAACATTCTAAAAAACTTTCATCCAAAAAAATTATGGAAACTCAAAAGCCAAACGTTGCAGCTCCCGTGAAACCCGCTGCAAAGCCCGCTGCGAAAAAAGATTCGCAAAAAGCCAATGTCCCCGGCATCAAGAATGCCTTCTGGGTGATCTTCATCTGCCTCGTCATCGCCGTGCTGCTTTTCGCCTTCTGGTTCGGCAACGACATACACTTCGATGAGGACCAGAATCCCAAAGATCTTTGGGGCGTCATCTTCAAAGGCGGCTTTGTCGTGCCTATAATCCAAACGCTGCTTCTCTCTGTAATCGTGCTGTCAGTTGAACGATTCATCGCCATCAACGCAGCCAAAGGCAAAGGCAGCATCGACAAATTCGTTGCCAACGTCAAGAAATGCCTTGCCAAGAAAGACATCGCCGCAGCAAAGGAACTCTGCAAAAAACAGCAAGGTTCTGTTGCCGCCGTTGTTAACGCCGCACTCGTAAGCTACGAGGACATGGACAAGAACACCGAGCTCACAAAAGAGCAGAAAGTGCTGACCATCCAGAAAGCCCTCGAAGAAGCCACCGCTCTGGAAATGCCTTCGCTGACCCAGAACCTTCCCATCGTTGCAACCATGACAACCCTCGGTACCCTTATGGGTCTTCTCGGTACTGTACTCGGTATGATCAAGTCCTTCCAAGCTCTTGCCCAATCCGGTGCTCCTGACTCCACCGAGCTCTCCACCGGTATCTCCGAGGCCCTTATTAATACCGCCTTCGGTATCGCAACCAGTGCATGCGCCGTTATCTCCTACAACTTCTTCACAAACAAGATCGATAACCTCACCTACGCCATCGACGAAATCGGCTTCTCGATTGTTCAAACATTCCAGACCACTCACTAATCCCCTGTTTGCTTAACAAGGCAGTTAATAACACTAACACCACTAAAACTAAGTAAATATGGGAAAAGTAAAAATTAAAAGAAAGAGCACGCTCATCGACATGACCGCGATGAGTGACGTGACCGTTCTTTTGCTTACTTTCTTCATGTTGACATCTACCTTCTTGCAAAAAGAACCGACAATAGTATACACTCCCTCGTCCGTATCCGAAGAGAAGGTACCAGTAAAGGACTTGGTGACCATCCTGGTCTCCAGCGAAGACAAGTCGGGCAAATTGGCTGACCCCACCCAAGTCGAAGGCAAGATTTTCCTCTCCTTCGCCGGTGACTCCGTCATTCCCAGCGAAACTCTCCGCGAGAAAGTCCTGTTATACGCAGTAGATAAGTACAACAAGCTTCACCCCAAGAACACAGTCACGCTCAATGCCGATCAAGTAAACGCGTTCAAGAAAACAAACATGCTGGGCGTCCCCTTCCAAGCACTTCCCCAAGTGCTGTCCATGGAGACCTCAAAGCGTGATAAATTCTTGGGCGAACTCACCAACCCCAACGTCGGCATACCCATCAATGGCAACAAGGACAAGAACGGCGCCCTCAACGAATTCCAAATCTGGATGTGGGCGTTGGCCAACGTAGCTCAAGACGGCCGTAACGACAAAATCGGCCAGCTTGATGCCGAAGGCAAAAACGGCGCCGAAGCCGTCCGCGATGCCGATATCCTTTATAATTCAGTGTTCCAAGGCCGTGCCATATCCGTCAAGGCGGATAAAGACACCCCCTTCACGACCATTCACCGCGTTTTCGACAACCTTCAGACAATGGGTCTCAATAAGTTCACCCTTATGACCGCCCTCAAGTCCGAATCTGCCGAATAACCATAAAAGTAAAGAACAACAATGGCACAAATAGATCCATCAAGCGGCGACGGAAAGAAAAAGAAAGGCGCCCAAAAGAAGATGTCTATCCATGTGGACTTTACTCCTATGGTCGACATGAACATGCTTCTGATTACATTCTTCATGCTCTGTACCACCATGATCAAGAGTCAGACCCTCCAAATTCTACTGCCGTCCAACGACCAACGCATCAAAGACGAACAGAAGAACCAGGCCAAGGCTGACGATGCAATATCCCTGATCTTGGATACAGAGTACAAATCCAACGGATTACCTGCAGTAGACGAAAACGGCAACACCCTGCACGACATATACTACTACGAAGGTCTCCCCGACACCGTCAACATCTCCGGTACAAAGGGCTGTATCAAAGTCGCCCACTTTATCGGAAATGCTCCCGGTGGCAAACGCCAAGGTATCCGCGAAATCCTCTACCAACGCCATAAAGAGGCTATGGACATCTATGATCAACTCAAAGCCGACTACAAGGCCAAGAAAATCACAGATGAACAATTCGCCGAAAAAGCAAAAGAGAACGCCACGAACGAAAACCTCAAACATCCCGTGGTCATTATCAAGCCGGGTCCCAACGCAACCTACGAAGCCCTGGTAAACGCTATCGACGAACTCAACCTGAACCAAATACGCAAGTATTCGATTCAGATGCCCGACCGTACAGATACTACACTGTTGCGAAACTACGAGAAGGCTACCGGCAAGACCGTTATCCGTCCCAATGTACGTAAATAATGATTAAAGTTCTATATTACTAACCAATTAACACAAAAGAAAAATGGCAAAAGATGTAGATCTTTCATCAAAAGAATGGTGTGACATCGTATTCGATGGCAAAAACAAGGAGTACGGCGCATACCAACTCCGTGCAACTTCTGTCAAACGTCACACCAAGGCCCTACTGTCCGTAGTCATCGTACTGGCACTCATCCTGACAGCCATTATCCTGGTGATAACCGGCGTGTTCAAGAGCGCTGACGAAGACATCAACGCCAAGAACGAGCAAGAAGAAGTCATCATGGCTCCCGAAGATATTCCCGAAGAAGAAGAGCAGATGGACATCCCCGAACAAAAACCCGAGGAAGTCCAAGCCGAAGAAGAAGTCGCTGCCACTCAGGCCGTGACCGAAGTCAAGATCGTGGAAACAGTCGATAAGGACCGTGAAGTAAAGGACCAAGAGCAAGTGCTTGAAAACACCGCCCAATTAGGCGCCGATGACCACAAAGGTGTAGAAGACGTCAACCGTGACCGAGTTGTCAAGGAAGTCGTTGAAGTAAAGCCTGTGGAAAAGCCCAAAGAAGAAGGCCCATTAAGCGTTGCTATGGTTGAACAGAAACCCTCGTTCCCCGGTGGCGAAAGCGCAATGTACAAATGGCTCCAGGACAACATCATTTATCCCGCAGCCGCTTCGGAAGAAGGCGTACAAGGCAAAGTGACCGTACAATTCATCGTCGAAAAAGACGGCAGCATCACGCATGTTCAAGTCGTCCGCGGCAAACACCCCGCACTCGATGCCGAAGCTGCACGCGTCATCCGCAAGATGCCCCGCTGGACTCCCGGTCGTAACAACGGCCAGCCCGTCCGCGTGACATACCACCTCCCCGTTCAATTCAAATTGGCCAACTAAGATTCGCTTTTGAATTCCATACCCTCCCCAATAAGGGGCGGAGTCGCAGGACTCCGCCCCTTATTCTTTATACCAATCCCCCCACTGAACAGAATAATACAGCCGTTTTAATCCCACTCCAAATCGCCAATATGATTATCACGGCTGCATTTGCCGATTTTTTCGTACCTTTGTCGCGTGAAAAAGCTATGGAACAAGCTGGCATCCCTGTCGGCCGTTGCCTTGGTGTCCTGCACTCTGGCATCGGCTCTTAATTCGTGCAGTAGTACACGACACGTTCCTGAAGGCTACAAACTGCTGGATAAGGCCGAAATAGTCATTATCAAACCCGGCGATAGCACCAATTACAAGGAACGATACCGCGACATCAGCACGCGCGAGTTGCTGAACTACCTGCGCCAGCAGCCCAACCACAAAGTCCTTGGTTGTGCAAAGATACAGCTCGGCATCTACAATATGTCCGGCAACGATACTACGCATTGGTGGAACCGATGGCTGCGACGCATAGGCGAGGCTCCCGTATTGTACAACCCACAATTGACAGAGGCTTCTGCACGGCAGCTCCGCCAAGCTCTCGTCAATAAGGGATATCTCAACGCCGCAGTCACCATCGACACAATCACCTGCGGCAAAAAGAACAACAGAATGCGAGTGCGATACAGTCTCCACCCGGGCTCAGCCCGTACCATAGCCACGGTGACCATGGAATGCGAGGACAACGAAATCCGCGACATCCTCCAATCCGACACATTATCCAAGCCGGACATCGCACCGGGTATGGCACTGGATCGCACCTACCTCGACAGCGAACGCACGCGCATTACTTCGATACTGCGAAACCATGGGTATTACGCTTTCAACAAGGAATTTATCACATTCATTGCTGACACCGTGCCCGGATCTACGGCCGTGGACCTGACAATGACCATCCAGCAACCACGCACGATACACGCAGCCCCCACGCCCGAACATCCTGACGGAATAAACCCGGACGCATCGGCGCCAAGGCATCGACGCTTCATGATTCGACAAGTGTACTTTGTTACAGATTACAACCCACGCAAAGACAACGATGGCGGCACAATCCGCTGCGACACGGTCCAAGGCTCGCCCGGCATGGCCATCATCTATGGAGAAGACCGGTACATACGACCCGGAGTACTTGAAGAGAACTGCTTTATCGTACCCGGCAAACCCTACAATGCATTGCAAGTGGACCAAACGTATGCCGCCATGGCGCGATTAGGCATACTCAAATTTATTAACATCGAAATGCGTCCCGTGACCGCCATCAAAGCCGATGACAACGAGGAAATTTGGATGGACGCTTACGTACTGCTGTCGCGCAATAAGAAGCAGAATATCACCATCGAATTGGAAGGCACCAACTCGGAAGGAGATTTGGGCTTCGGTGTAGGACTCACCTATCAGCATCGCAACCTTGCACACGGCAGCGAACTGCTGACCGTAAAATTGCGCACAGCCTACGAAAGCCTCTCAGGCAATTTTGACGGCCTTATCAACAATCGCTATACCGAATATGCAGGCGAAGTGGGCATCACGTTCCCCAAGTTTAAGGCTCCGCTGCTGTCGCGCGACTTCAAGCGCCGAAACAAGGCCAGCACCGAATTTGCCTTGTCGCTCAACTACCAGGAACGACCGGAGTATACGCGAGTCATCGCCGGCGGTGCATGGAAATACAAATGGGACAAGCATCAAGGAGGTTTCAACCAGCGGCGCACTCTCGATTTGGTGGATATCAACTACGTCTATCTTCCCCGGTCCACGCTCAATTTCATAGAGCAGATAGCGCCTACCAACCCTCTGCTACGCTACAGCTACGAAGACCACTTCATCATGAGATTGGGCTACACCTTCTATAAGACCAACCGCCGCATACCCACGGCCACTCTCAATTCGTTTGTGATACAGCCATCGGTTACCACATTCCGTGCCTCCGCCGAGATGGCCGGCAACCTTCTGTATGCATTTTCGTCCATGCTGGGACAGAAAAAATCCAATGAGGCATACAAAATCTTCGGCATTCAGTATGCCCAGTACGTCAAAGGCGAAGCCGACTTCACATATACACGCAACTTCAATGCGCGCAACGCCTTGGCTATTCACGCCGGAGTAGGCATCGGATATCCCTATGGCAACTCCACTGCCATACCCTTCGAAAAACGCTTCTATGCAGGCGGCGCCAACAGCGTACGCGGATGGAGTGCGCGAACTCTAGGCCCGGGAGCTTACGATGCACGCAACGACGTAATCGATTTCATCAACCAATGCGGCGACATACGGCTGGACCTGAGTCTTGAATACCGTGCACGTCTTTTCTGGGTATTCGAGGGAGCCTTATTTGTGGACGCCGGAAACATTTGGACCATCAAGACTTACGAAAACCAACCGGGAGGAACTTTCAAGTTCGACAAGTTCTACCGACAGATAGCGCTATCTTACGGCGCAGGCATACGCATGGACTTTACATACTTCCTGCTGCGCTTCGACCTTGGCATGAAAGCCCACAACCCCGCTATGGGACAAGAGGAATGGCCTCTGGTACACCCACGCTGGGGACGTGATGCCACATTCCATTTTGCCGTCGGCTATCCGTTCTGACAGATTGAGACCGACGTCCTCGGAAGTAGCGACCCGATGCTGCAGGCCTGAAAGCACATTTTTACAGTATTGTGAGGCTTACGGCCATCCAATACGAGGCATAACGCTCGATACGTTTTTTTTGAAAACAGACATTTATGAAACAATACGTGATTTTTGATCTTGACGGAACGTTGCTGGACACCATCGCCGACCTCGCCAATGCCACCAACTACGCGCTCGAACAATTGGGATATACCACTCATCCCATCACTGCGTACAACTATATGGTGGGCAACGGCGTCACCAAGCTGCTGGAACGCGCCTTGCCCGAAGACATGCGCACCACTCGTATGGTCGAGGCCATGCGATGCCACTTCCTGGAATACTATGACGTGCATTGCACCGACCGCACAACCATCTATCCCGGCATTTCAGACCTTCTGGACGAATTGGCCGCACGAGGCATTGCCACCGCAGTAACCTCCAACAAATACCAACGTGCCGTCACCCACTTAATAAGCCATTTCTTCGGACAATTGCCGTGGGCAGCCATACTCGGACACCAAGAAAACGTCCCTGTCAAGCCAGACCCATCGATAGTATTCATGGCGCTCAATGCCCATCCCACATCCAAGGATAATGTGCTATACGTAGGCGACAGTGCCGTGGACATGGAAACAGCACATCGCGCAGGCATCGAAAGCGTTGGCGTATCATGGGGATTTCGCACACGCTCCGAGCTGGCAGGCGCAGGTGCCGACCACGTTGTAGATTCACCGGACGACATCCTCAGCCTATTGTAATCATAAAAATATCTACCGAAAACCGATATTCGGCTTTCTCCTATCATCCTCCCCTTTCGCGTACACTTATATAACTCCACGCCGACAGTCATATATTTCTTTCTATTAGACAAAATATAGCATTATGGCAACCGACATCATACTCGTAGACCCTCGCGATACGCACGACAACCTGCTGCCGCTGACGTACACACGCCCGGTCAGTGACCTTCGCGTAGGAATATTCACTATCGATCAACGCTGGCGCATGGCTTGCCCACACGCCAATTTCTATTGGCAAACGGTAGACTACCTGCGTCCCAAGTATCCGGCACGTCCGAACAATATCACCGACTCCGAGACAATATACGTACGTGGCGACATCATTCCATCTGCCGAATTGGTACGCGTTGCTCTCGACCTGCAGCCCGGTCAAGCAGTCTTCGGCGAAGACAGCGCCCCGGTAGCATGGCGCGGAGGCGCCTCTAATGCGCCGAGCATCCAACTGAAAGAACAAACACATTGCCTGTCATTTCTGTACGATATCTTCGGCATAAACGGCGAAGTGCTGCGCAAAGACTTCGAGACTATCACCGCCGGGCGCACCTCGGCGCCTCTGAGCGAAACCGTCACCGTAATAGGACGCCGCGAAGATATCTTCGTGGAGGATGATGCCGAATTTGTCGAAGGATGCACGCTCAACACCATGCACGGCCCGATATACATTGGACACAACGCCACAGTTATGGAAGGCAGCTGTCTCCGCGGACCGGTAGCCGTGTGCGACCACGCCGTTGTCAATATGGGTGCACGCATATATGGCGATACGACCATCGGCCCGTGGTGCAAGGTAGGCGGCGAACTCAACAATGTGGTCATGCATTCTTATTCGAACAAAGCACATGACGGCTTCCTGGGCAACGCCGTCATCGGACAATGGTGCAACATCGGAGGCGGATGCTCGGCATCCAATCTCAAAAACGACTACACCGAAATCAAATTATGGAACTATCCGCGGCGTCGTTTCCTACGCACCGGGCTGCAGTTCTGCGGCCTAATCATGGCCGACTTCTGCAAAGCCGGAGTCAACACCATGCTCAATACGGCCACGGTTCTTGGTGTAGGTGTCAACATTCACGGCAGCGGCTTCCCACGCCCGTTCCTTGCATCATTCCTCGAAGGCTCGCCCCAAGGATATAGCGAAGTGCCGATGCAACGCTTCTTTGACACAGCCTCTAAAATGATGGCTAGACGCGGCATCGAGTTGACTCAGATCGACATAGATATACTCAACAGCGTGCGACAAATTGCAGAGAACTACCGTTGACGCCGAACGCAGTATGGTCTTTGCAACGTTTTTTAAGCCCTCCGCCGCACCATCCCTTCCATAAAAGACATCCAAATGTTTGATATAACCTTTGAAGACATATTCGCCGAAAAGCTCCCGAATCTGACACTGCTGGCCCTGAGTGCCGACATCTCCGATGCACCCACTTGCGATGCATTATGGAATGAAGTTCAGACCGTGGCGTCACGTATCGCATCATCCTACGAAATGTCCATGGTCAATAAGCGCCCCGGCATAGCAGCCACACGCGCCGCATACAAAGCGTTGGGCAAAGACCCTAACCGCTACCGCCCGAGCACCGAAGCTATGTGTCGCCGCATAGTGCGCGGCGACGGCCTGTATCGTGTCAGCAATGTCGTGGACTTGGTCAATCTGTTGTCCATTGCTTCGGGGCACTCCATAGGCGCCTTCGACAGCGACCGTATCGCAGGACATACACTGCGCCTCGGTGTGGGACGCGAAAGCGAACCTTATGAAGCCGTACATCGCGGCCCGCTCAACATTGCCGGGCTGCCGGTGTTGCGCGATGACATCGGAGGCATAGCCACACCCACCAGCGACAATGCACGCACAGCCATACGTCCCGAAACGACACGACACCTGTTCATGGTCGCAAATATATATGGCGATGAAATGACAGCTGACGAACTTGCCGAATATGCCTCACGACTGCTGACACAATACGCCGCAGCATCAGGCATTGAGCACCGCATCTTCCGCCCCGTTCCCATCGATTTTTAAACACCTACACTCATCACCACCTTACAGATGGCAATACACCTCGACATCGTTGACCGCGAAACATACTATCGCAGAGCCCCTTATCCGGCGACAGTGTACGACAGCGCCGACTTTGCTCTTACGGTAAACGCCGCACGTGGCACAAAGTACATCCTGGCCACAGACGAAGACGGCAATACCATCGGCATGGCCTGGGGTGAGAACGATGATGGCACCTGGGCTTCGCCGTTCTCGGCTCCCTACGCCCTATGTTCGATGTCCGGGGCCGATATACCCGTGCATTTTCAGGCATTAAGTGCAATTGCCCGATATGTAAACTCGATGACGCATGGTAAGTGGCTCATGGCGTTGCCACCCGAATTCTACGCCCCTTCACTGATACACACCACCATTGAGGCTTTCAGCGTTCTTGGCCACGAACTATTCTGCGACCGTAATTACGCCCATCCGACACACGCACAAATGACAGCCGCAGCACGGCGCAATCTATGCAAAGCCGAACGTCATGGTTCATTCGTCTTGATTAACAACGCCGATGCCGGAGCGACATATGATCTCATAGCCGAGCACCACAGTCAACTGGGATACAAGATGGCTATGACGCGCGACCAAGTGCTGGCTACGGCACGAGCCATACCCATGGACTTCTTTATGGTTATGGACGGCGATATCCCGGCAGCAGCAGCCTACTATCAGCATACGGCGCCTCATATAGTACAGATGATTAATTGGGGTGACACCGCCGAAGCAAGACCGCTGCGTGTAACCAACTGGATGGACCACGCCATCAGCCTGTATTATGCCGACATCGGCATCTCCACCATTGACCTCGGTCCGGGTACTCACCATGGTATACCGAACGAGGGCCTTGAGCGCTTCAAGACCTCGCTGGGCTGCTCTATTTCGCTAAAACATATCATCGCAGGCCACGCCTTGTAAAATGCGGCCGGCCGAAGCCACGCCGGCGGTTCACTACACCGTTGCCTAACGTCAGTCTGCCGCTTCTTCCGGGCACAAAAGCTGCATCACCACAGCCTTGAAGTCCGTAACGGCATACAACGAATGGCGTTGTCCGGGAGACATTCGGATGGCATCTCCACCGTGCATTGCATACTCTCGTCCCTCGAGGGTGAAGCGCATCTCGCCTTCGAGCACCTGCACCATCACATCGGCATTGACGCTATGCGAGGCCACCTCATGTCCTTCGGGAACCACCAGGATGATAATACGACCGCTGTCATTAGACAAAATCATGTGTTTTACGGCTTTATGTCTGTCGTAGTCGAAGACTACGGACGGACGGAATACACCGTTTAGTGCGCATTTGGCACCTGTCTCTTTATGGCAAGTACCTTTAGCGACGCTGCTTGCGCAGCTTCTTTGTGTGCTGTTGTCCATAGTGTGTGTAAAATTAGTCGTTTGACACTATAACAACGCATAAAGCAGCATTAAGGTTTATTGCACCTGCAAGCGAACACTGCCGTTGACAGATAGGAATACGTTTATACCCCTGAGATGGGTCTACAACCGCACAAGACGCCTATGCAGCATATAATCGCCACATAACAAGCCTTGTAAGAGGCAAAAAATCAGGGATTAAATTGATTGGTATCGTAGAAATCCATGATGTCACGCGTCATTTCAAGAGCTGTGGCACCCGGACCTTCGGGATCAAGTGCCGCCGAACGCTCGTAAGCGGTGATGGCGGCAGCCCGGTCGCCGTGCTGCCATGCACGTCGGCCTCGGCGGTACAATTCGACGGCCCGAGCGTGCGCGTCGGCCGCGCCGTCCTCGAATGTTTTATTGGCTATGGTGTGTGCGTTATCCATAAATTATTCGTAATTTTACGCCAAAGATACAAATACTTGACCTCACAACCAAATTTGCTATGACACCGCACCACATACTACGCAAATTTTTGTTTGCTATCCTCTGCATCTTCCTCGGAGTCGGCTCAGCCACGGCCACTGACCCTATGGCCACAAAATACACTTCGACACAGTGCCAAGGGTCGCTGACACCCTACCCGACCAATGTCGCCGATATCATCACTCCCGATAGCCTCGTGGCCGTACACATCGACCACGTCGGACGCCATGGCTCACGCTTTCCGGCCTCGGCAGCCTCATGCAAGACGCTGCATCAAGCGTTGCTGCACAGCGATTCGTTGGGCCTGTTGACACCGACAGGACGCGAACTGTTAGCACTCACCGAGCAGGCAATGGCCGCATCACAAGGTCGTTGGGGCGCTCTCGACTCATTAGGCATGGCCGAACAGCGGTCTATAGCCACGCGAATGGTACGCCGATATGGCGACTTGTTCAAAGACGGAGCCCGTGTGCGTGCGCTGTCGTCATATTCGCCACGCTCGATGATGAGCATGTTCTGCTTCCTGCACCAAATGTCGCGCATGAACAACCGTCTGGAAATATCATCCAACTCGGGACGTCAAAACTCGACACTCGTACGACCTTTCGACACCAACGAAGACTACAAACACTTCCGCAGCGACAGGCTTTGGGAACCGACATACACAGCCTACTTCGAACAATATTGTCCCCTGACAGCCATTACTCGTGTACTGGGTCGCGACTATCCATTCGGTGGTACTGAGCAGGCTCGCGAACTGGCCATTACCGAGTACTACGTCATCGCCGGCATGGCTGCCATGGAAATCGAATGCGATGCCTCGCGCTTCTTCACTGAAGCCGAATACAACGCCCTGTGGTCGTGCTTCAACCTGCGCCAATACCTGCAATATACGGCCTCCACCGTGTCATCCGTACCTGCAGATATGGCTGGTACACTGCTGATGGACATCATACGCACCACAGACCTGGCCACAGACAGCCGCAGTGCCGACGGCGTAGTGGCCGATTTGCGCTTCGGACATGCCGAATCATTGATGCCACTGCTATCGCTGTTGCGCCTGCCCGGATGCTATTATATAACCAATTATTTCGACACCGTGGCTATGCATTGGCGCGACTTCGAAGTGGTGCCTATGGCTGCCAACCTCCAAATAGTACTTTTCAAAGCTAAACGCTCGGGACGCTACTATGTACGTTTCGATGTCAACGAGAAGCCCGTCTCTCTGCCGGGCGACCGTATGGGGATGTATGTACCTTGGGATGTCGCTCGCGACTACATGATGCGCTGCGTACCTCTATACCTCAATTAGACGTACCACTCAAACCGTTATACTCAAACCGCATTGGCCAAGTTCCCGACCATTGCCGCCAAAATGGCTGTCATGACCACCTCGAGAACTACGCCACGCATATTTGAAATATGACATTAGAATTAGACATGAAACTCCATGCCACAATAATTGCCATCTTGGCCGTTACTGCAGCCATAAGTGCCACCACTATAAACACAAACGCCTATAACACAGACTCATATGCGCCGCAGACATTGACCACCGTACACTGGAGTATACCTCACGAAGGTACCGACAGCACTTCTCGTCCATATTATGTTCAACGCCTGGTAGTACGCGGCAATCTCAATTTCCCGCGCCTGTGCTTCAATCAATTTGCGCGTTCCATGCGCTTGACCGACCCGCGAGACACCCTTATAGAACTTGTGCCGGGATACTATGCCATAGCCTCGCCGCGACTGATGACTCACAACCCGGACAACCCGGCCACGGACGTCTACGCCGACCCGAAGGACGAGGATAGCGTTGTCTTCGAAATACATACGCGCGGACAATTTGTCAACATAAGCTACGCACCGGACGGCTTTCACCGCGTCAATGTCGATGGTACTACCGACAGGGCGGAGCGCATTTTGACACCATTGCAACGCGATATGACCGATTACGCAGCCGAAGTATACCGACACAACGAAGCTATGGTCACGGATCGGACCGCAGGCTTTTATGACGTAATACCCTCCTACAAAAAAATTGTACCGGGACAACCGGGAGCGATGTCGCGCGTGAACATACCGGGATTTGTGGACATCGACCCGGAAAACCCGGACTATTATCGCATCGAAGTGCATGGCGACAGCGCCGTAATATTTTGCCGCCCCGACCGGCAGTGGGCGACCTACATATCCTTTTATTCTAAGGTATTGAGCCGTCGCGACAGCCTCGGACGCATACCAGACGTGGTCATTGAAGACTGGCCCGATATGCCGTGGCGAGGTCTGATGATAGATATTGCACGCAATTTCCAAAAGCCGCAAACGATGAAGGTAATATTGGCTCTGATGGCTTCCAATCGTCTCAACCGACTACATTTCCATATCACGGACGACGAGGCATGGCGCCTCGAGATTCCGGGACTACCCGAATTGACGGACGTTGGCGCACACCGTGGATACACGTTGGACGAACGCACGTACCTCAAGCAGTTTTTTGCCGGAGACGGCAATCCACGCACCGACACAGGGACTTCCAACGGGTACTTCACACGCGAAGACTTCATAGACCTGATACGCACAGCCCACAATATGGGCATCGAAGTAGTGCCGGAAATAGAGTCCCCCGGGCACGCACGTGCCGCCATACGGGCCATGGAGACTCGAAGACTCAACTGCGGCGATGACAGATTTCGCCTTATCGAAGACGGAGACACCTCGCACTACACCTCGGCACAGGCTTTCCACGACAATATAATGAACCCGGCATTGGAAAGCACTTACCGTTTTATGGAAAAGGTCATTGACGAAATAGCATCGATGTACCGTGATGCCGGAGTGCCGCTCATCGGCATACACATCGGAGGCGACGAGGTGCCACGCGGAGCTTGGGACGGTTCGACTGCCGTTGCTCGGCTCAAGGAGCGCGAGCACCTGCAGACACAGACCCGGGTTCACGCCTACTACGTGCAACGCATAGCCGCAATGCTGGCTGCACGGCACATACCGATGCACGGATGGCAAGAAGTGGCCTTGGATCATGACGAAGATTACAATAAGTCCATAGCTCCGGTCGCCGGAGGCGTCAACTGTTGGAGCACATTGTCGCGCCAAGGCAACGGCAACGTTACCGACCGTGTCCTACTTGCCGGATTTCCGACCATATTAAGCAATGTAAACCACCTGTATTTTGACCTCGCCTACAGCCGCGACCCACAGGAACCGGGATTGGCCTGGGGCGGATATGTAGACGAATTTTCGGCTTTCAACGCATATGCGCATCGGCTGTGCCCGGCCATGGACAAAGGACAGGGCAAGGTCTTGGGCCTTAACGCCCAAGTCTTCGGCGAAACCATACGTAGTGCCGCTCAACTCAAGACATATCTTATGCCAAAGATTTTGGGACTTGCCGAACGCGCCTGGAATTGCGACTCGACATATTCCGAGGCTCAGTTCAACGCCATTGTCGGCACACGCGATCTGCCTTTTTACGCTTCGCAGAGCCTGAACGTGCATTTGCGTCAGCCCGGCATACGTCTTGATGGCTGTATGGCTCATATCAACAGCCCCTACCCCACATCCACCGAAGTAGTGATACGCTACACCTTCGATGGCACCGAGCCTGACCAAACTTCGCCGATATACACTATGCCGGTCACCATTCCGGACAATTGCCGTGAGGTACGTGCAGCGGCATACGCCTTCGGCACACGCAGCCTCACTATCAGCGCTCGGCGTTGAATCGGCATCGGCATTAGCTCGGCTAACATCAAGATAAAGTAGCAATTACAGAGGGCGTCCATCGGAAGTGAACGCCCTCTGTAATTGCTATATCTCCGAGCCGTATTGGCGCAGTCTATACAAGCTTATTCGTTGATATATGGACGAATGATGTCTGCCCAAATGCGATAACCGGGGGCAAGCAGATGCAAACCGTCATTAGTGAGATCCTTGCGAAGATTGCCGTCCTTATCGGCTACGGCTGTATACAGGTTTATCCACGTAAAGCCCTTGTCCTGCGCCATGGCAGCAACCAGCACATTGGCATCACGTATCACCTGCTCCTTGTCTTTGAGATTCTTATAACGGCCGAACGAGTTGTTGATAGGCAGCATCGACTGCACATACAAGCGCGTCTGAGGCGAACGTGTACGTATATAGTCTATCAATTCGCCCATGGCGTTGGCGATGCTGTCGGCACTCAGATTATGGCTGACATCGTTGACACCTGCCAGTAGGAAAATCTTCTTGGGATGTCCGTTCAAGATGGGATCGACGCGCAAGCGAATACCTTCGATGACATCGCCGATAATGCCGCGATTGAGCACATTGGGCATACCCAAAAGCTCGTGCCATTCGCATCCGTGTGTCAGCGAGTTGCCCAGCATGACAATGTCGTTTGTATCCACAGGCAGAGCCTCAAAGATGGTGGCACGCTGGCCCCACAATTCGGTATACTTATTCTGGTGCTGCATGTCTATGTAGTACTGCAAGCGTGTGCACTGCACGGTATCAGGCACCGAGACACTGTGACAGCACCGATGTTGCGCTGCGACAGGCAGGGCCATGGCCGCCAAAGCAGTCACGGCGACTATTGTCCGGATTTTCATAACGTATAACATTTTACTGTTTACGATATGCATCTACAGCCTCTTTTACCGAGCCGTGGAGCAGAAGCAATCGCTTGGCCTCATCGTATGGCAATCCGAGCTCTTCAACGACCATACGTGTGCCACGATCCACGAGCTTGGCGTTGGACAACTGCATATTGACCATCTTGTTGCCTTTGACACGTCCCATCTGTATCATTACAGTGGTTGTAATCATATTGCAAATCATCTTTTGGCCTGTGCCTGACTTCATACGGCTGCTGCCGGTGACATATTCGGGGCCGACAATCATTTCGATGGCGATATCGGCTGCTTCGCTGATAGGCGCATCGGGGTTGGAGGTGATGGCTGCGGTAAGTATGCCATGTGCGCGAGCGGTCTTGATGGCTCCAATGACGTAAGGGGTGGTGCCGGAGGCGGCTATGCCGATGACCGTGTCACGATCATTAATGCCGAAGGCTTGAAGGTCTTTCCAACCTTGCTCGGTGTCGTCTTCGGCGTTCTCTACAGGATTGCGCAGGGCGATGTCGCCACCGGCAATGATGCCTATCACCCACGAGGGGTCCATGCCGAATGTAGGAGGTATCTCACTGGCATCGAGTACGCCCAGACGTCCGCTGGTACCGGCACCCATATAGAATATACGTCCGCCGCGACGCATACGGCTGACTATCTCGATAACGAGTTTTTCAATTTGCGGTATGGCTTTCTCAACAGCAAATGCCACTTTCTTATCCTCGGTGTTTATGTCATGCAGAATTTCGCCTACAGACTTTTTTTCAAGGTCGTTGTAAAGCGAGGGCTGCTCGCTTATTTTTACAAATGCCATAAGTATATTATGTGTATTGTGTGAATTTTAATGCTGTATATGTTCGTTTATACTCTCGTAGCTCAGGCGGGCATCGAGTGGAAACGGATGAGGCCTTCCATGGGGCTCTTGATGATGGTGCCAACAGTGCAGCCCACAGCCGCTGCGGCTTCGGCCAGCACATCGCGGTAGTAGTAGGCTATCGAGCCTATAAAGTTGACGCTGAGCTTCTCGTGGCCCTTATATTGGCAAATGTTGCGTACAAAGAAGGACTTGAACGAGTTGAGCACCAGACTATGGATGGAGGGTTCCTCAATGTTTTGTATCAGGAAGGGGGTCACCGATGCCATGAAGCGGTTGCCTTGCGGCTCCTTGTAGACACGACGAATAATGGTCATGCGATCCAGATCATACTGCTTGAGGAATTTTTCGCACAGGGCCTTAGGCAACTGGTTCTTGAGTACATCACCCAGCAATATTTTGCCCAAAACGGCACCCGAGCCCTCATCACCGAGGATATAACCCAGAGGTGACACATTATCACATATCTTTTCGCCGTCATAGTAGCAGCTATTGCTACCTGTACCAAGGATGCAAGCTATGCCGGCCGAGCGGCCGCACAATGCGCGTGCTGCGGCCAACAAGTCGGTGGCCACCTCAATGACGGGAGCAGGCACAGAGGCACGTATAGCCTCGGCTACGTTGGCACACACTTCTTCATTGATGCATCCGGCACCATAGAAGTATACGGACGTAACCTTGGGTACATATTGCTTGATTTCGGGTACGAGTTCGGTGGCTATGCGTGCCGCCATTTCTTCCTGCGTCAACATGATGGCATTCATGCCGCAGGTAAACACTTGTTTTACTACTTTCGAGTTTTCGACGAGGCACCAATCGATTTTGGTGCTTCCACAATCTGCTATAAGGATCATATCTTAATGTATATTTTGTTTCGATAAAGGATAAGGCCTACAGCCCAGACAAAGATGACGAAGCACAAGGCAAAGCACAGCGAAGCCAAGGTCTCGTCTCCGGAACACATGGGGGTAAATACGGCCTCATACAGCCAGCCCTTGATGGAGATGAGACCGCTTTCTGCCGCTTGATATGGAATTTTGATAAAGCCTACAAAGATGCTCAACAGTGAGCCGAAGACATAGAGGAACAGCGGATTGATGCCATATACCTCGAAGAAACGGCTCCAACGCTTGTACCCTTTGATGTCTATCACCCATATAAGCAAGGCCAGGAAGCTGGCAGCAAGTCCGCAGGTAGTAAGCACAAAAGTGGGAGACCATATTTTTTTGTTGATGGGCATTCCGTAGCTGAACAGGAAGCCGGCAAAGGTGAGCACTGTGCCTACGATGAATAGTTTATTGATGCGCACGGTATTGTCTTTGGTGGACATTATCATTCCGCCGCAGATGAAACCTATGAGCATATGTGCTATAGCTGGCAGTGTACTCAGCAGGCCTTCGGGATCAAAAGCCAATTTAACACCGTCGATGGTGTCATGATACATATGAGTCTCGCCAAGTACAGCATGATCTACGCGGCTTACGATATTGCTGTCCGAGAATTCGAAGCCGTTGCCTACCAAAAGGATAATACCGTAAAGCACGATAATACCGGCGATAGCCCACGGCAGCCTGCGGCGTCCGAAGGCAAGGGCCAACAACGAACCTATGCCATAGCATAGAGCCAGACGCGGCATAACGCCGAGAATACGCAGGTGCTCGAAGCTGAACATGGCTTCGCTTAACGGCATATTATTGTTGATAAATCCACGCATAGTCAGGCTGGTCCATGCTATGAAAAGACCTATGAAGAATATAACTACGGTGCGACGTAGTATCTTGGCAAAAGCATGGGCACTGAGCTGGAAATTGTACTTCTTAAGCGAAAAATAAGTCGATACGCCCATGATGAACATAAAGAACGGGAAAACAAGGTCTGTAGGAGTCAGGCCATTCCATGATGCATGTTCAAGCGGAGCATAGATGTGTCCCCACGAGCCTGGGTTATTGACCAGCAACATTCCCGCGATGGTAACTCCTCGCAGGATGTCTAACGCCAAAAGACGTTTGGGACGGGGCTTGTCGGCATGGCTGTGGTGAGTAGTTGTTGTAGTTGTCATTATAAGGCTTGGTTTGGATTATTGTAGCTTGTTATAATTGGTTATGTCAGGCGTTTTTCGGACGTCACTCCTTACAATCTTCCGTTGCCTTGACGGAAGATGTAACCTCGTCTACAAGGTAGGCTATGGATTTGTAGGGTACTCCGCTATTGGTGGTCAGACCTATTTCGCATGTGCGCGAATTGGAATATCCTTCGGCCACATGTGCGGACTCGATTTGCGGGCGTAACTTGCGTAGTGCCCAACTATTTAACTCGGGCAACATAAAACCTTTATCGCCTGCAAAACCGCAACATCCGACCTCTGTTGGCACCAGTACGTCCGTGGAACAGCGTCGTGCCAAACCTATTATGGTGTCTGCCAGTTCCATATGGCGCGTCGAGCAGGTAACATGTACTGCCACAGGACGGTCTATAGGCCGGAAATGCAAATGCGGAGCCAAGAATGTGGCAATAAACTCGGCAGGCTCGTAAAGGTGCATACTCTTGATATGGTTGCGCATACGATGCAGGCACGGACTCTGATCGCACAATACCGGATAGCGACCGTTTTCACTGGCTTCAAGCAATGCTTTTTCTAATTCGGCGGTCTTGCGATCAGCTATATCGGGCATACCCTTGCTTTCCCAAATCATACCACAGCATAGGCGCTTCATATCCTTGGGGTATATGACTTCGTATCCGGCCTTATTGCATAGGCGAGTCATCACCGCCACCAGAGGCTCGATTTTGACGCCCTTCTCGGGAGTGCCGCCCATAGTTTGGTTGATGCACGAGGGGAAGTATACAACCTTACGCGGAAGCTCGGAGGGCCGGGGTGCGTCTTTGGGCAAACGACAAGCCGTGGGCAAAGCGGCTGTCCACAGTGGTACTCCGATATGATGAAGGGTACGACCTATGGAGTTAACGGCATTGTCGCCCAATATACGGCGTACTCCCGAAGCAGTGGACAGCACCGGACGAAGCGTGGCCTCGATGCCGGCCAAGTGGTTGGCCGCCCAATTGCCGGTCTTGTAGCCTATGGATGTAGGCGGGAGGTTGCGTTGGCGTATATGGTGTACCATTTCGCCGGCATTGATGTGCATAGGACACGACAGCGAACACAAGCCGTCACCGGCGCAAGTGGCATCCCCAAGTCGTGCAAACTGGCGACGCAGGGTCTTAAGAAGTCCGGGATTCTCGCCGCTGCGTTCCAGGCGGGAGATTTCACGCTGGACAACTACGCGTTGACGTGCCGAGAGGCTAAATCCGCATGAAACGCAATTGACCTCACAGAAGCCGCATTCGATGCAGCGATCAACTTCGGAATCGGTCAAAGGCAGCGATTTCAAGGCCTTGATATAACATTCGGGGTCATCGTTGAAGACAACTCCGGGGTTAAGTATTCCCTGCGGATCGAGAGCATGCTTGAGGCGACGCATGAAGTTGTAGGCTTTGGGCCCCCACTCTTTACGCACAAAGGGCGCCATATTGCGTCCGGTGCCATGTTCGGCCTTGAGCGAGCCGCCGTATTCGTCTACCACCAAATGTTCTATGGCCTGCATCAGACCCTTATAGCGGTCTATTTCGGCCTGTGTATCAAAACTTTGGGCTATCACGAAGTGGTAGTTGCCTTCGAGAGCGTGTCCGTAGATGCACGCGTCATCATATCCGGAATCAATGAGCAACTGTTGCAATTTGACCGATGCTTCGGGCAGGTCATCGATATGGAATGCTATGTCTTCTATCAAGGCGGTGGTGCCTAAGGGTCGAGTACCGCCCACAGCCGGGAAAACCCCGCTGCGCATTCCCCACCATTTGCCGTACTCGGCCGGGTCGGTGGTGAAATGCGGCTCTACATACATCTTAAAAGATCGCAGAGTCTCCATGATAGCTGAAATATTGGCTTGGAGGGAGGCCTCGTCATCGGCCTTGGTCTCCAACAATAGCGCGGTCAGGCCCTCGCCGGTGGTGTCATTGACAGATGCAAGGGATTTTTTGTCAAGAAGCTCACAAGAGTATACCGGAGCTTGCTTGCGCATAGCCACGACTGCACGACAAGCCTCGGCCAAATCCTCAAAATAAAGCATTGCACTGGCACCAAGCGGATACAGATGGGAGGTCTCAACTGTAGCGCTGTACATAAAGCCGAGCGTGCCTTCGCTTCCTACCATGCAATGGGCAATAATGTCAAACGGATCATCGTAAACGACAAACGGACGAAGATTGAGACCCGTGACATTTTTTATGGAGTATTTGCGCTTGATCTGAGCTACCAATTCGGCGTCAGAGCGTATTTCATCGCGTATGTCGCAGATTTCGCGTATGATCTCGGGGTGTACTTGCTCGAAATTCCTGCGAGAATCCTCATCTGCAGTGTCAAGCATGGTTCCGTCTGCCAAAATGATACCCATCGATCGAAGTATGCGGTCGCTGTTGGCGTGCGTACCGCAATTCATACCCGAGGCATTGTTGATGATGATGCCGCCGACCATAGCAGATTTTTTTGAAGCTGGATCGGGCGCGAACATCCGTCCGTAAGGCGCAAGCAGTTCGTTGACACGCTGCCCTATTATGCCGGGCTGCAAGGTGATGATGGAGGCATCGCCCGAGATTTCATAATCTTCCCAATTCTTGCCGGCGACTATGAGTATCGAGTCGCTGATGGCCTGGCCGGAAAGGCTGGTACCGGCAGCCCGAAAGGTCACGGGAAGATGGTAGTCGCTGGCCATGCGGAGAATTATCGAAACCTCCTCACGATTTTTTGCACGTACAACCACCTTGGGTATAAGATGATAGAATCCGGCATCGGCTCCCCATGCGAGGCGACGTAATTCATCGGTATAAACGCGGTCGGCGTCTACGGTCTTTTTTAATTCTCGTATGAACGCCTTAATTGCGTTCTGCTTATGGTCAGGCATCTGGTTTGACAGTCTTGATAATGCTTGTATTGCGTATAGCGTATGGCTTAAGTGATTGGGATAAGGAATTAGGGATTGGCGACTATATCGCATTGGCTGATACACCTATATCGCTTCGTCCCTATTCTCCCATAATTCCTATTTCCCCATCATTCGCTTTATTATTTATACAGATAGTATGGTTTGGAGGCCTCTTTGAAAGCGGCTGCATCCTTATTCCAGTAGTCGATGATATCTGCCACTTTGTGGCGACGGCCGAAGCGGCGGCGTATCTCCTTGCTACCGGAAACCTTGTCGAACATATCAAAGCGTCCGGAGTCGGCATTGCCTTCTTTGAAAGTAGCCTTTTCGGGATTCATATCCGCCATTTCCTGCATTACGTAGAACTGTATCAGCGACAACGGGGCAGCCTCGGCATCGGTGATATATACTTCCACGCCCTGGATGTTTTCTCCCTTATAAGCGCTATAGAAGGGCTTGATGTGTATGGGGCGGAACATCACTCCGGGCAGGGCAAGTCCGTTGAGGCGGCGAGCCAATTCCTCGGCGTTGGTCCAAGGTGCACAGAATAGCTTGAAAGGCATAGTGTAACCCACACCGATATTGACGTATCCCAATTCGCCCAATATACCGCTGACGGGATAGAGTACCGCAGCCTCGGGGTTGGGAATATGCGGTGAAGGCAGCACCCAAGGCATCTCGGTCTGCGCGAAGGTCATATTTCGTCGCCAGCCATCCATAGGAACAACGGTAAGCTTAACTTTCTTCTTGCCTATCATACCCTTGTCGTTGAGATACATAGCCAATTCGCCGGGAGTAAGGCCGTAAAGATACGGAATAGCGAACTGACTGACGAAGGATATGCACGAGTCTTCCACAAGGTTGCCTTCAACCTTGTTTCCGCCTATGGGATTGGGTCGGTCAAGAACCATAAATTCCTTGTCGAGTTCGGCGCAGGCTTCCATAGCCAAACCCATAGTGGATATGAAAGTATACGAACGACAGCCTATATCCTGAATATCATATACAAGGACGTCCACATCCTTGAGCATCTCGGCAGTGGGCTTGCGATTTTTGCCGTAAATGGAATATACAGTGACACCGGTGGCGGGATCGGTCATATTGTCCACGTGGTCACCGGCGTGTACATCGCCTCGGACACCGTGCTCGGGAGCATACAGTCCCACGAGGGTCACGCCGGGCGCCTCATGCAGAATGTCGATGGTGCTGCGTAAGTTGTTGTCTACTCCGGTAGGATTGGTAATTAGTCCCACGCGCTTGCCTTTAAGGCCTTCGAAGCCGCGGTCGCGCAGCACTTCTATGCCAGGCTTGACATGCGCCGTTGCCCCGAGAGCCAAGGCAGCCCCGAGGGCAGCCGCTAATAGTCGTTTGGTTGACATATCAAGTGTTTAGATGTAGTATATCTATGATGTAATATTATATCTTGCATTATATCTCCGATACCTAATTGGCGTCATTTTTCTTCGGCCTCGTTTGCGGTTGCATTCTTGGCGCCGTAAGCGGGATCAATATGACGACGTACTAGGAAGGTCACTGCCCAAGTGGCAAGGTTGCAGCCCAGAACCCAGAAGAAGAAGTTGCTGTACGAGTTGCCCAGTAGGACTTCCTTAATCCATCCTGCTGCCATACCGGGAAGCATCATACCCAAAGCCATGAAAGCTGTGCAAATGGCATAATGGGAAGTTTTGTAAGGACCATCGGCGAAGTACATCATGAACAGCATGAAAGCTGTAAAGCCAAAGCCGTAGGCAAATTGTTCGAGTACGAGACATGTCCATACAGTTATTTGTCCGGACAGAGTGCTATACTCAGGCTGAACGTTGGATAGTATAATGTAAGCCACACAGTTAAGTGAGGTAGCCAAGGCCATGGGCCAGATCCATTTGCGCAGACCGCCGCGCGATGCGCAGATACCACCGATAATGCCGCCGATGGTGAGACCGATGATGGCGAGTGTTCCATAGGACAGACCGACCTGTTCGGGCGTCATACCCAAGCCGCCGGCATCACGACTGGCTAATAGGAACGGCTGGCACAATTTGACTACCTGAGCTTCGGGAAGACGATAGAGGAGCATGAAAAGCATAGCCAGTATCACGTGCTTTTTCTGGAAGAAGGTTACGAAAGATCCGCCAAACTCACGCATGATGGCTCCGGCAGTTTTCTTTTGTACATTTGAACCTACGGCACGGTCTGTCTTGGGATAAGGCAGAATGAACGCATGATATAGGAACACTATGGCAAAGAATACAGAGCATCCGGCAACGGTCCATTTCCATGCAGCGGCTTTATCTCCATCCAAAGCAACTGTAAGCGCACCGGCAATCATCACCAGACCGCCTTGTCCAAAGACATTGGCACAACGGTAGAAAGTTGAGCGAATACCTACAAACAAAGACTGCTGGTTAGTGTCCAAGGCTATCATATAGAAGCCGTCGGAGGCTATGTCATGTGTGGCCGAGCAGAAAGCGGTAAAAACGTAAAAGAACAGGCAAATTGTAAACTCATTAATGTGAAGTCCGGCCTTGATTTCCTCACCCGTAGGCTGCGGCAGTGTAAAAGCTATACCGGCAAGACCTACAGCCACACACAATTGCATGATTACAGTCCACCAGCGTTTTGTCTTCATAATATCCACCAATGGACCCCAGAAGGGTTTGATGACCCAAGGTAGATACAGCCAGCCTGTGTAAAGGGCGGCATCGGTTTCGCTCATGCCCAATTGGGTGAAAAGTACCATCGTCACCATATTGATGAAGATGAAGGGGATACCTTGGGCAAAATACAGCGTTGGTATCCATGCCCACGGGTTGCGCTTAGTCGCTTTTTCGGTTTGTGACATATTGTTTTCGATGTTTTCCGGACTCAAAAGTCCGAACCGTCGCTTACTGCGTCGGTAAAGGGTTTGTTTATTGGTGTTGGATTGTCTCGATTATCGCTCCGCACATTTTGGCGGATTATTATTCTGTTGTTTGGCAGTTCGGACACAGGCGCAATTGCGCTATCGATGTCCTTAGGCCTATCTTGTATAGTTATCTCTGTCGCTACATCATTTGTCGTATCGCATTGACATTATTTATATAGTGTCTCGATGGAGGCGTCTATGAAATAGTGGCGTAGGATTTGGTCGTATTTGTATCCTCGGGCGCCCATGACGGCAGCGCCTATCTGGCATAAGCCTACGCCGTGCCCCCACCCTGCTCCATGCAGCACAAAGGCTTCGGGAAGTCCCGTAGCATCATCTACATTCACGCGTTCGACTATAAAGGCCGAAGAGTATAGATGGCTTGACGATAAGGTCTTGCGTATCTCCAATTCCTTGCCTATAATCATCGTACGCTTGGTGCCTACAATCTTGAGACGCACGATGCGTCCCGAAGTACCGCGCTCCAAAGGTATCATATCTACGATGTCGCCAAAGTCTATACCACTGCGTCGTGCGGCCAATTCGCTGAGCTCTTGGCGTGTGTAGCGTACTTCCCAGCGGTAGAAGTCCTTGGTTTCTTGATCGTAGTTGTTGAGTACCTGCGAAAGGATTGCCGCATCTGAAGTATTGCAGAAAGCTTCGGGCCGTGTTTGTATCCATTGCGAGGCTGCACTCTCATCACGCAAGTCGGGGTAATCGCCTTCGGCTACACCGTCTCGACGAGCGCCCAGGTAATGGAAGTGCTTGGGCTCCCAGCAGTACTCGAATTGCTCGAAGACGCCGCCGCAGCATTTGCTGAAACGCGCATCGCACAATTCTCCGTCATATACCAATACCTGTCCGCGTGTGGCGGCTATGGCTTCGGCAACCTTGGGCGTAGACTGACGCGTAACACCCTGATAGCGTTGGCAGTGGTCATCCGCGCAGACATCAAAGTTGACATGGTCTTCGCGATCGTACCACTTGACGCGTTCGCTTTCCGTCTCGGTACATGCATTGTATTTGGAACCACTTTCGGCTATGGCCTTATTCTTCTGAATTTGAGCCAGCAGCCACGAACGCGAAATCACTGCGTGAGCCTTGAGCAGTTCCAGCGATGCATTAGCACTCATCTCGGAAGATATGACACTTAGCAAGTAGTCCTCAACGGGCAATACGTTGATTATGGTCAATTTGTCGCCTTCGACAATAAAAGATGCACTGCCACTGAAACGCTGATTTTCTTTGCGTTCCCAGTGAAAGTTGACACCGATGACAACATCCTTGATTTCAAAGATGTCTTGGCGTGTTTTGGGATGAAAGGCGATAGTGTCGTACTCACGATTTTGCCAGACAATGCGTCCGCCTTCTGTTATGACAAGGCTTTGCGCCCCGGTAACAGTATTACCATCTGCAGTGGTGAAGTCGCCAAGAAAGTCTACATCTATGCGCGGCGCGCTTAGGATACCAACTTTGATATGCGGTTCGTTCATGATACGCAGTGTTTATTTATTTAACATTTGATGCTATTGCCGTGATTTCGTCGAGGTTGAGACACAGCTCGTTATAGATGCGACGTATAATGTCGGCGTCCATGCGTTCGAAGTCTTCGGGACGGGGCGTGATGAATACGCCGCCCATGTCCACAGATGCCGGCGACAGCAGCATACAATCCTTGCCTTCTGTACCATAGAAGGAGGGACGATGACGTTTACGCGGAATTACAACCATACGGATACCGGCCGGTGTGGCATAGCATAAAATGTTCATCATTGGCTCGCGCTCGCCTTCTGGCACGGGGATGGCGCTGTACAAGCGTCCGAACAAGCGTGCTCCGGCTTCGGAATCTTCTGCATCAATCACAAAAATCTTCAGTGGCAATGTATCCACCAAAGCCAAAGTAGCGCCTTCGTCCTCAATTATGGTCTTCAGTTCGGCATCCTCGAGGTCGTCTCCCAAAGTAAGGAAGTCACTGTTTCCGGCCTGGAAGTGCATGTGGTCGGGAGCGGAGGCTCCACACTTGGGCCCGTTATAAAAGACTGTATACTCGTCCAGTTGGGCGGCCAAATCCATCATATCCTTAGCGCGATCTGCCACCAACTGGTCGACATGACGATTGTCGGGGATGGTGAGGTGGCGCGGAAATATGGGGAAGGGATTGATCAGTACTATGTACTTATCGTTATCGCCCCAGAGCAGTCCGGTCTGTACGGCGGGACGGTTGGCCTCGCACAAAAAACATTTACGTTCTTTGAGACTTTTGGCGTCCACCTTAGCGGCAGACGATACGATGCGCGCGGGATTGAATTGAACTTTTATATGCATTCCATCGACATCGAGAGTCTTGACCTTAACGGTCTTAAGGGCTTCGAAGTTGTTGGCGGCCTGCTCCCATACGGCGCATTGATCCTTAATCAGTTGGTTGGCTTGTTGTGATGTGATTGTGGACATCGCTATGATGTTGTTGCTATTATGGTGTATGGATAATTACATGGCTACGACCCGGCTAATTTATATGGCGCTGAACCATACAGCCGACTTTGCTTTACGCCACGAAAAACCGTTGGCACGGGGCTGCCCTCTCATGGAGAGGACAGCCCGATACTCAAGCGGGTTTGGAGGGTTGTCCCTTTGGGTTGTCTACTTACAGGACGCCTCACTTGGCTGCAACCAATGCGCGGCGTGCTTGCAGTTCCCAAGTACGGATACGGTCCTTGTACAAGTTGTTGTTGTTCATCTTAACGATGTCGAGGGCGGCATCGGAGTTGTCTTCCCAGCGACGGCACAGGTATACAACATCATATACACGACCTATCTGGAAGTGACGCGAGAAGGCCAGACCCAGAGCATAGTCTTCACCATAGGAGGTATTGGGCACGTGGATTTCGCGCAATACGGGAGTATAGAATGCTCGGGGAGCGCCCAAACCGTTGATGCGCAGTGCGTTGTTGCGGCCGTTCTCCGGAGTCCATTCTTTGTGGTCGATTACGCCCGGCGGTATGGGGTTTTTGTCGATGTCTGTAAGCATGTATGTACCTACAACCATGGCGCACTTTTGCTCGTAGAAGGCTGCAACCATCTTGGCCAAGGTGTTCTCATCGGAATATACGTCATCGCTGTCCAGCTGCACGGCAAATTTGCCGCACTTGGGATGCTGTACACCTGCATTCCAGCAACCGCCGATGCCCAGATCATCGCGCTGAGGCACGATGTGTACCAGACGTGGGTCGTCCTTGAACTCGTCGATAGCCTCGGTGGTACCGTCTGTCGAGTGGTTGTCAATGACGATGAGGTTGAAGGGGAAGTCGGTCTTTTGGGACAGGACGCTGCGTATAGCATCGCGGATAGTACGAATGCGGTTGCGCACGGGGATGATCACAGAAGCCTCGTATTCGAAGTTGCCCTTGTTGAAGTCGATTTCATCAAATTTAGGCTCGAGGTATCCTCCTACAGCTTTGAGGTGCGCGGTGCAGGCCTTTTCCATTTCGATTTGGACGCCGCGGTTCTTGGGATCTACATAATCAAATATTTTTTCGCCGCTCTTACGATTGTCAACGGTTACATCGCTGTAGAGGTATTCGTTGATGTGTACGATGGGTGCTATGCGGCTCAGACGCAGACGCAGGTCGTAGAGACCGGCAGCTGTGTAATGTACGTCGATACCGGCGGCAGCCTTCTTGAGGACCTCGGTGTTAAAGAAGAGAACCGAGCCAAAGTTGAAGTCGTCGCGGAGCGAACCTTCCTGATAATCGATGACCGGAGCATTGCTCTTTTTGCCTTCGATGACAGTGTACGAGTCGGCATACATCATACCGGCCTTGGAATCTCCGGCCAAGCGCACAAAGCGGTCAAGGGCAAAGTATCCCATCACGAGGTTGTTGTATTTGGTGTACAACAGTGTGTAGGGTGCCTTGGCGGCCTCGGCAATCTTGAGCATGGTATCCGAGGAGTTAAGCGCATCGATGTGCACCATGGTGCAGCCTTCTACAGCGGTGGCTGCGGCATCGGTGGCTAGCAGATAGATGTTGTTGACTAAGGCGCTTTCGCGAAGTCCGTCGATGGTGGCTTTGGCCTGGGCAGCATCAACGTACGGAATGAAGCAGTCTATTGCTTGTCTCATAGGGATAATATTTTATAAATGATTTTTTGGATGTTTCTATGTATTGTAGCGTTTATTTGACCTTTATCCTCTCTACTTTCTTAAGGTCCTTAGGGTCTTTAATGTCCTAAAACTCTTAGTCTCTTAAGGTGTTTGGACGCTTATGATTCGGAGGCTGTCACTATATCATTTTCAATGCGGGGTATCAACGTTTCTTTGTTTTTTTGGCCGGAGCTACTGCAACCTTGGTTAAGGGTTCGAAGAAGCGGAGCACGCGATTCATAAGGGCTGTACGGGCTTCGGCATCGGAGATGGTCTCGAAGGGGAAACCAATGACCACAGTGCGGTATGCACCGTTGTCAAAGGCTGTACCGGCTACGAGATTGTTCTCGCTGTAGCGCAGGAAGGTGCAACCTTTCTTAGCATTGGGGGCGTAGAAGGAGTCCGGTGACTCGGCTGCATAGCTCTCGGCGTTGAGCGTAACGTGGAAGGGGTATGTCGCTTCGGCATTGAGCCGGTCAAAGCGTGTCTGTACCTGGTAAGCGCTGCCTTCGACAGTGGCCTGGCCTACTCGCCAGTGGTATCCGAGAACTTCGGTAGCAAAACGTTGGTCGCGCTCGGCCGTTTCCTTGCTCGAGAATGGATTGTCCCATAAGTCTGTAGCCACAAACGCCCCGCTGACAAAGAAGGATGTTCCGGCCTTGGTCATAGCTTCGATTTTGCTCTGAAGAGCCGTATCAAAAGTCTTGTAGCGTGTGCCATAAACTCCGCGACCTTTGGCTATCTCTTTCTGCTTGCCCAAGATGAGGTCTACCACACGAGCATCGTCTTTGCTTACAGGACGGGAAGCGAAGGCTGAAGCACTGCTGCTTGTAAAACCGTAGCCGGCTTCGCGCACGGCTTGTCCGTGGATGTAAATATAGTCGTAAGTGTTGCCGGCCAAGACTTTATCTTCGTAATTGGCTCGCGAAGCACCAAATCCGGCTGCATCATCATCCATCCACGGAATGTTGCGACGGAATTCAAAGGTACGACCTATGTAACTGATATCCTGCATGTAGGGCACTCCGGGGTCGCGTTCGTCATAAAAACCGGCAATGTCACCTGAGTCAAACCAATCGGGAGCACTCACGCGAGTGAAGCCGTTGACAATCTCAACACGCGGAACCTCGGGACGATGGCACAGAGCCACTACCATTGAGGGGAAGGACACGCCACCATCGTTGCCGGCGATGACACGGTAGCTGTGTATAGCGTCATCATTAACGGTGATATCGTAATAGGGTTTGGTAACGCGTGCTACTTTTACAAAGGCGCCGTCGCCTACCCTTTCTTCTATATTATAATATGTGGGAGTCGCCGTCGCTTCAAGTGTATCGATGGTAGCGACCCATGTCAAGGCATAGTGCCCGTCCTTGCCGGCTGCTGTCACAGCAATGTCGTGTACAGGCAGAGGTTGCACCACGTAATCGTAACCGTCGCGCGATGCCAGAAATTGAAGCATACCTTTGTAGACGGCGCGCGATACGACAAAACGGAATTCGGGGTCAAGGCCGTACTTCATATCCGCAAAATTCTGATGCGAAAGCAATTCGAGCAGCATACCCGGCACCTCGGGCACACGAGCCTCGTAGTAGGATTGATCCCACATGCCTCGGCGCGTCCAATTGGGCTCGAAAGTACGACGAATGTCATTGGTGATATTGGTCATTACCAGATCGGTAAAGTCGCGCGAAGCGTAGCGCGAGGTGCCGTTGGCGTAGTCGGTGCCGCGTTCTTGCCCATCGGTGCAGTATATACCCAAGGTTCCTATAATCGAATCATTGAGCGTCGTACCCGCATCGGAATGCCATGCAAAGGATAAATCCACGGGTATACGCAGACCCTTGCTGTCGGGAAGCATGGACGACCCTCCGGTCAACCAATTGACCCATAGGCCGCGACAGCGGTAGTCATCGGTGTAATCATTGACGTTTTTAGAAGGCGTATATACGCTGTCGGGAGCGCCTGCCCATTGCAACCAGTAGCGTGCACCCTCGGTAAAACGGGGATAACCGCTGGCAACGTATTCATAATCTATCGAATCAAGTGGCTCAATGACCTTACGTGCCACGTTGCCCATACCGCCACCTATCTTGACGGCATCGGCACTTATGGTGCTTCCGGCCTTGCCCGACAGATTGGACAAAGTGACCACGGTCTGATGTCCGGCGGCAAGGTCGAAGTGCCCGAGGTATATCCATGTGCCACCACCCATAGACTGATTTACTGTAAAGTGGCGTGCACCGCCTGCGGTATTAATGGTATAAGCTGCGTCCGTGGCCGAGGCATCGTCGCTGACATACGAAACATATACCGCATAAGTGCCACGCTGCGGAATATTGGCCATCCAACGCACTTCCGAGGCTTCGGAGGCGTGGTCAACGGTGATGGCGCTCAATGCTGTACCATCGCTGAAGGGATTATCGCCGTTGTGTAATTCGGTCTTGACATACCCGAAGCCGGGAGTCTGAGCTGCAGTCCATGCACTGCCATACACCACCGCACCGGAGGCGTTGCCGCCATCATTGTCTATGATGATTTCGGTGGTATTGACATCTCGCTCGCGAGGGCTCATGACGTAAGCTCCCGCATTGCGAAGCATAGGCATCAGGAAGGGCATGACATAACTTTGGGTATACAAGTCTTCGACTGTCTGGAATATGCGGGCACGCTGCCATTCCCAGCGATTGAGCTTGGGCTCGAAATACCATCCGTGGCTCTGCCACAACGCGATATTGCGGTTTTGCAAGCCACGAGGTGCAACATCGGCATCGAGATCACTGACAAAAGGTGCCTTTTCGGTGGGTCCTATAACGCGCTTGGGCGCAAAAAGTATGAGGTTGTCCATGTTTGTACGAGACACTTCCTTGCCCGAACGATCGCGGTCAATCACATACATTTCCACTCGATATCCATCATATTTCTTACCCATAGCGGTACGCACATCAGTCTTGATAGAAGCAAGATTGTCGGCACGCAAGGGTATGTAGGCGCAGTTTTCGTTACATTCCACACGCAATACGCGTGCGGCATCGTCAGCATCGACGCAATCTACTCTAATCGGACCGAGACCGCTGGTGCCGGGCAGATAGTTGCGCAGCACTGCTGCCGCAGCTGCGTTGGCATCCGCGCCAAGCTTTGCCGCAACGGAGTTATCGGCGCCCAAGACCGAGGCGAAAACAATTATCGTTGTGATTATAAATCGATTTACCATTACTTTACATATTTCGGCAGAAAGCCTTACGGCCTCCCATAGGGTTTATACCTACAAAGATACAGACTTTTTTTGGCTAAAGACACATATCATTATCTAAAAAAGTATGTAATCAACTAATTTTAATTATCGGATACATATTTTTACATAAATCAGCACTATTTTCAACGTTTCGTCACCACCTCGCTTCAATCGACACACTCTCCCGAAAACGGACTGTTCCAAAGACTCATTTTGCATATTCTCAATGCTGTATCACATATCAAGTTGTATCCTGTCATTTCAAGTTCCTTAATCCAAATAAAATTCGTACCTTTGCACCACACTAAGCATAAGCACGCACGCGCAAAAGCGCCGAGTGTGGCATAACCTATGACTTGCCGCAGCCGGCACTGCCAAGCTGCATAATATCGAATATACAAAACAAAACATAACATTTTATGAAAGCCTGCTTCATGGGATTGGGCTACATCGGACTGCCCACCGCTATCATTGCCGCCAAACACGGCGTCCACGTCATCGGCGTGGACATCAACGCCGACGTTGTCGCACAGACAAACGCCGGACATCTTCACATCATCGAACCGGGACTGGGTGACCTGCTGCGCGATGTCGTAGCAAACGGAAGCCTGCATGCACAGACCGCTCCCGAAACCGCCGATGCATTTTTCATCGTAGTGCCCACGCCCTTCAAAGGCGACCACCAACCCGATGTAAGCTATGTCGAAGCCGCCACTCGCGCCGTCATTCCGTGCCTCAAAGAAGGCGACCTCTTTGTCATCGAGTCCACTTCGCCCGTAGGCACCACCGAGGCTATGGCCGAAATCATCTTTGCCGAGCGACCCGAACTCAAAGGCAAGATATACATAGCATACTGCCCTGAACGCGTCCTGCCCGGCAACGTTATTTACGAACTGGTGCACAACGACCGCGTTATCGGGGGCATCGATGAAACTTCCACAAAAAAAGCCCAGGCTTTCTACGCACAGTTTGTCCAAGGGACTCTGCATCCCACCAACGCCCGCACCGCCGAAATGTGTAAGCTCACCGAAAACTCGTCACGCGACGTGCAGATAGCTTTCGCCAACGAGCTGTCCCTGATATGCGACCGCGCAGGCATAAATGTCTGGGAACTTATCGCCTTGGCAAACAAGCACCCGCGCGTCAACATCCTGCAACCGGGTTGCGGCGTAGGAGGACACTGCATCGCAGTCGACCCCTACTTCCTTACCGCAGCATTCCCCGAGGAAGCGCAGATTATTGCACAGGCACGCGCCATCAACAACCATAAGGCCGACTGGTGTGCACTCAAGACCATCAACGCCATTCTCCGCTTCAACAACGAACACCACCGTCGTCCGGTTGTGGCCATGATGGGCGTGGCCTTCAAGCCCGACATCGACGACTTGCGCGAGAGCCCGGCACGCCATATCATCGACGCCGTAGTCGCAGAGAAACCCGATGCCGAGATCCTGGTAGTAGAGCCAAACGTACCCTCGCACCCCGTATACAAGCTCACCAACTACCGCGAAGCCTACGACCGCGCCGATATAGTCGTGTTCCTCACCGCACACACGCCCTTCAAGGGTCTGCCCCAACGCGAGGACAAGGTTATACTCGACTTCTGCGGCATCTTCAAGAAATAACATCTATGACTCAGACACAAGGCAACGACAGCGCACGCGCGACCGTCGGCAAAAACGCCGACGGTCGCGTGAACCTGCGCGGAGTCAAAGTACACGCCTTCGACTCGGCCGAAAGCCTTATGGATTATGCCGATGCACATCCCGGAATACTCGTGGCCGTCAACGCCGAGAAGATCTTGAACGCCAACGCCACCACCCTGCCTATAATCAACAACAACATCGCATATTGCGACGGCTCGGGAGCGGTACTCGCCGCTCGACAAAAAGGAGCTAAAGACGCTGTCAAAATAGCCGGGTGTGAGCTGTGGCTGCACATCATCGACAGACACCACGCCGACCGCACATTCTACATCGTTGGAGCCACCCCGGAAGTACACGCCAAGACCATAGAAGGCCTGCGCCAACGCTATCCCGACATACGCATCGTAGGACACCGTGACGGATACATCCGCGACGATGCCCAACGACAGGCTCTCATAGACGATGTAGCCGAAAAAAAACCGGATATAGTATTCGTCGCCATGGGCTCGCCTAAGCAGGAAATACTTATGGCCGATATGCAGCGCCGACAGCCTAAAGCCATATATCAGGGCTTGGGCGGAAGCTTCGACGTCTTCACCGGCACAGTGGCACGCGCACCTCGCTGGTGGATAGACCACAATCTCGAATTTGCATATCGTCTCATACGCCAGCCTCGGCGAATCACACGCAACTTCAAATTCATCCGCTACGCCTGGTGGCTGCTTTGGCACAAATTTTGACAACCGGACACCGAACAGCACAACAACCTGAGCCCGACAATCGACAATCGAGGTATCCCACCGCCCAATCCGTCAGTCATATATGTTCCTCCAAGTTATGACACGGAATAAGACAACACAAATTCCAGCCGATATGAAAAAGAAAATAATGCCCGTCTTCGGCACACGCCCCGAAGCCATCAAAATGGCACCTCTGGTCAAAGCACTCGAGGCCGCCTCGGACCGCTACGACACCGTGGTAACCGTCACCGGCCAACACCGAGAGATGCTCGACCAGGTCCTCGGACTATTTGAAATAGTACCGCAACACGATCTTGATATCATGCGGCCGGGTCAAGACCTCTTCGATGTCACCATACGCATCCTCGATGGCATGCGTCAGGTTTTGGCCGATGAAAAACCCGACCTGGTGCTGGTACACGGCGATACAGCCACCTCCACTGCTGCCGCACTCGCTGCATTCTACTGCCGCATACCTGTGGGACACGTCGAAGCCGGATTGCGCACGGGCGACATTTACGCCCCATGGCCCGAAGAAATGAACAGACGCCTCACCGGCCGTCTGGCCACCATGCACTTCGCACCAACCGAAGCGGCTCGTCTCAATCTTCTGCGCGAGAACGTCGATTCTTCGGCAATCACCGTCACGGGCAATACTGTCATTGACGCCTTGAACATAGTAGTGTCCAAGCTAAAAGCCGATGCCGAATTGCGCACATCCACCGCCAAATTGCTCAAGGAACGCGGATACGACACAGCACGACTCAACGACGGCACACGGCGTCTGGTACTCATAACCGGACACCGACGCGAAAACTTCGGTGACGGCTTTCTCGACATATGCCACGCCATACGCGACCTCGCTGCCAAATATCCCGACGTCGATTTCGTATACCCCATGCACCTCAACCCCAATGTCCGCCGACCCATCGCACAAGTATTCCCCAAAGAATACTCACCGGCCAACGTCTTCTTTATCGAGCCGTTGGACTACCTACCCTTTGTATACATGATGACACGCAGCCACATCATACTCACCGACAGCGGTGGCATCCAAGAGGAAGCTCCATCGCTGGGCAAACCGGTACTGGTGATGCGTACCGTCACCGAGCGCCCCGAAGCCCTCGAAGCCGGCACAATACACCTGGTAGGTACTGACCGAGCCAAAATCGTCGACACTGCATCGCTGTACCTCGACGACGAAGACGAATACCGACGACACGCATCCATAGCCAATCCCTACGGAGACGGCAAAGCATGCAGCCGCATCATCGCATACATCGACAGCCACCTCCGATAAAGGGTTCAAAGACCTTAAAGGCCCTAAGGCCCTTAAAAGTCCGTACTTCCACGAAAAATTGCCCCGACAGGAAATGCTCTACATCTCCGACATCCACGATGAGCGCATACAAATGTTTGCGCACATGACCGAAACGCAATTGCGTCACGGACAGAGTGGTGACGGAAACGGGCTGTTCATAGTCGAAAGTCCAAAGGTCATAGCCGTGGCCTTGGCACACGGCTACCGGCCCGAGGCACTACTGTGCGAACAGCGACACATCCACGGCGATGCAGCCGAAATAATTGCCGCCCTGCCACAAGACACACCCGTGTATACCGGCGACCGAAACACCCTGGCTGCCCTGACAGGTTACACCCTGACACGCGGAGTGTTGTGCGCCATGCGCCGTCCCGCGCCTCGCAGCGATGTCGAAGTATGCCGCGATGCACGACGAGTCGCCGTCATAGATGGTGTGTGCGACACCACCAATACCGGAGCGATATTCCGCAGTGCCGCCGCACTGGGCATGGACGCTGTACTACTCACACCGGGGTCGTGCGACCCCTTCAATCGTCGCTGCGTGCGCGTATCTATGGGCGGTGTATTCCTTGTGCCCTGGGCCTACATCCAAGGCAACGACACAATCGCAAGGCTACACCAACTCGGGTTAGACACAGCCGCTCTTGCGCTTCGCGGCAACGACACCGCTCTTGACGACCCACGACTGACACAACGGCAACGTCTGGCTCTTATTGTGGGCACTGAAGGCGAAGGACTCGACCCCAGAGTCATCAATGCCGCCGATTTCACCGTGCGCATACCCATGCACCGCGGTGCCGACTCGCTCAACGTCGCCGCTGCCGCAGCCATCGCCTTCTGGCAATTGCGCAATCGCGACATCCGCAACGGCGAAAGCGGCCCTGGCTTTTATATCCCCGACGTATCGGCTGTACACGATGCCGGCAACGCCGATGCATCCTCGCGCCTCACCGACCTCTACTCCACAAACGACACTTACACAGGCAAATGAACCGACGATATTCCATAGCCATGTTCACAGCCATCGCCATCGCCGCAATCGCTGCCATAGCTGCCATGGTGTGCGGGTCGGTGCACATCCCGACCTCGGAAGTACTGTCCATACTCACAGGCCACACTCCGGACAAGGACACCTGGGGACACATTATACTTGACCTGCGACTGCCGGCAGTAATCACGGCTATACTCGCCGGAATGTCCCTGGCCGTGGCCGGCCTGCTGATGCAAACCATATTCGCCAACCCACTGGCCGGGCCCTCCATCATGGGCGTCAGCTCGGGCGCCAGCCTGGGCGTTGCCGTGCTTGTTCTGCTATTCGGCGCCGGCACCGGGGCCGTAGTCTCAGGAGCAATACTCGGCGCCATGGCTGTTGTAGTCCTCCTTGTAGCTTTGGCCGGAATACTGCGCAGCGGTGTAATGCTCCTTATCGTCGGAATCCTCATCAGCTATCTGTCCTCTTCGGCCATTATACTGCTCAACTACGCCGCCTCGGAACAAAGCGTACACACCTATGTTCTGTGGGGCATGGGTACATTTTCAGACACCTCATGGAACCAAATGGCCGTGCCCGCTGCCATCACCACCATCGGCATGTGTGCAGCTGTATTCATGGCCAAAGGCCTCAACGCCATGCTCATGGGCGAAAATTACGCCGCCAATCTGGGCGTACGTGTCTGGGCCTTGCGCGCTTGGGCCCTGCTCACTGCCGGCACCCTCACTGCCGTCACCACCGCCTACTGCGGCCCTATAGCATTCATAGGCCTGGCCGTACCACACATCGCACGTCTCGCCTTAGGCTCCACCAACCACCACCGACTGCTGCCACTTACAATGGCCTGCGGAGCCGCAACGGCTCTGCTGACGTTGTGGCTGTGCACGCTGCCTTCTCGCTGGGGTGCCGTACCCATCAACGCCATAACCCCGATAATCGGCGTCCCCGTCATCATCTACATCATCCTCAACCGCCGCCGCATTGCCTACTTCAACTGACAGACAAGACACATCCACACGCGCCCGAGATACGGATACGCGTGCCGAACAAACCGGGCATCGGGACGCCGGACTCGCCTCCGACGGACTCACGGCCGGATACATACACGGACATCGACGCATCCCCATAGTCTCCGATGTCACCTTCGCGATACCGCCTGCACACTTCACCGTAATGGTGGGACGTAATGGCAGCGGCAAGTCCACGCTGCTGCGCACCCTTGCAGGCATCCAAGCACCCCTGGACGGACACGTGACCATACACGGTTGCGAAGTACGCGGCGTAGGCTCGCGTCGGCTTGCTCGCCTCATCGCCATGGTATTTCCCACCGCTGTCGGCACAGGCGCCGGAGCTCTCACCGTCTACGAAGCCACCGCCCTCGGACGTCATCCCCATACAGGAATTACCGGGTACTTGGGCGACGTTGACCGACGCATCATACGCGAAGCCATCGAGGCCGTGGGGCTGTCCCATAAAGCCGATACACCACTGGCTGCGCTAAGCGACGGGTTACGCCAAAAAGCCATGATTGCACGCGCGTTAGCACAACAAACACCGGTAATAATCATGGACGAGCCCACGGCGTTTTTAGACGTGCCATCGCGCCATGCCCTGATGGACTTGGTGGCCGAACTGGCACATCGGCACGGACGCACTGTACTATTGTCCACCCACGACATGGCACCGGCACTGGAAGCCGGCGCCGACAGCGTCATCGTCGTCGAGGCAGGACACGCCTCAATGCACAGCGCCGACAACGCCGACGAAGCTTTGGCTGCACTATATGCCGATGACGGCATCACTTATGACCCTGACGCTTACGATTTCAGACCCATCAAATAACCGACAATACACATGCGCAGGAGTGCACAGTCCAAACACTTACCTGCTCAGCACTCCCTTTTTCCTGACTTCGTCACTGAAAAACAGAGTATTTTATAAGCGTTTGAATGATA
>ERZ857629.202-NODE-202-length-91122-cov-26.877574_pt1 | contig 91122 bp, 86 predicted proteins | sample MGYA00519700_ERZ857629 | MGnify/ENA primary metagenome ERZ857629 (study PRJEB31778, sample SAMEA3449351) | human gut metagenome | biome: human gut; feature: human-associated habitat; material: faeces | place: United Kingdom | collected 2010/2012 ... | reverse complement strand
ACCTGGCGGTGCGCAAGCGCTCGGTGACCTACAAGAACGACAACGGCCGCAAGGCGACATTCTACACATTCGACCGCGCCAAGTGCTCGGTATGCCCCCAGAGAGAGAAGTGCCTGAAAGGCGCAAAGACCAAGACGTTCTCCGTCACGCAGCTCACCCCCGAGCAGCGCAGGCTGCTGGAGCACTCACAGACGCAGGACTTCAGGGACCGCCGGCGGGAGCGGTACAAGATAGAGGCGAAGAACGCCCACGTCAAGCGGGGCCTCGGCTACGGCAGGGCGATGTTCTACGGCCTCGACATGATGACAGTGCAGTGCGCTGTCACGATGTTCGTGTCCAACCTCAAGAAAATCTACACCAAAATCCCGTAAAAACACGGGAAAAACACACCTCAAAGCGCAATCTGCGCAAAAACGCCCACACGGCCTCTAACAAGCCCTCAGAAGCCCCCAACTCGAACAGTTTCCACACAAAAAAGCGTTTTCCCAAAAACCGGGAAAACGCCTCTATCGCCGTCATTTTTTTCCAAAAAAACGCCCTTGCCCTCAAAAATCCCCCAAAAACACGTATATTTTCAGTGCTTTCGCCAAAGGCATGTCCCTACGCTATGGCGTTATCGTTTTGGGAAATTTAACATAGCTTCCTAACAATAAATCACAATTTTCAGGGGTTTTTCGCCGTGAAACGGCGAGCGGTTTTTATCCTTGGGGCAACGTGGATAGCCCTCGTAAGAGGGTGGCGGAGGGATTGTGTGGTTGGCGGCATGGAAACTCGTTTCCAATGACGCAAAGCGCACAGTCGCACCGCCAAATGCGAAGCATTCCACGTTGCTCCAAGGCTGTTTTTTATGTTTTTGTTTTTGATTCCATTCACGATTCGGCAACAATGCATAATCTATCCCCAGGAATGTTCCACTGAACCATTATTTAGGTGCAATCATTGACCAAAAAACTAAGGGACGCATGTTGTGTGTGCGCCCCCTTTGTTTTTTTATTTTCTTGTTGGATTACTTCGCTGGGAGAACGTTGATTTTCAGTTTTGCGTAGGCTCTGTCGCATTTTGCGATGGCTTCTTCCACGCTGTCGGCAGTGGCGAGAATCACGCCCATGCGGCGGTGTCCTTTCACTTCTGGTTTGCCGAAGATACGAATGTCAACGCCTGGCTCTTCAAGTACCTTATCCACGTTTTCAAATTCCACACGGTTGCTGTCGCCTTCCACTACGATGGCTTTACTTGCCGATGGACCGTAGAAGCGTATGGCAGGGATAGGCAATCCCATCAATGCGCGTGCGTGGAGCGCAAATTCACTCATGTTTTGTGAAATCATTGTCACCATACCGGTGTCGTGTGGACGAGGCGATACTTCGCTGAAGATCACATCATCGCCCTTGATAAACATTTCCACGCCGAAAATGCCATATCCGCCAAGTGCGTCGGTCACCTTTTTCGCAATTTCTTGCGCTTTTTCAATCGCCACTGGTGCCATGGCTTGTGGCTGCCAAGAATAGCGGTAGTCGCCGTCTTGCTGAATGTGGCCCACTGGCTCACAGAATTGTGTGCCAGCCACGTTGCGCACGGTGAGAAGGGTGATTTCGTAGTCGAAATCCACGAATCCTTCCACAATCACTCTGCCGGCTCCTGCACGGCCGCCCTCTTGTGAAATGTGCCAAGCGCGGTCGATGTCGGCTTCTGATTTCACGGTGCTTTGTCCGTGGCCGGAAGAACTCATAATCGGTTTCACCACGCAAGGAATGCCCACTTCTTTAATGGCTTCCTTAAATTCTTCCTCTGTTGATGCAAAGCGGTAAGGAGAGGTGGGTACGCCAAGTGTTTCGGCTGCCAATCGGCGAATGCCTTCGCGGTTCATTGTCAATCGGGCAGCGTTGGCGGTAGGAGTAACATTGAAGCCCTCTTTTTCAAGTTCCACAAGGGTAGGGGTGGCGATAGCCTCCACTTCAGGGATAATGTGGTCGGGGCGTTCTTCCTCGATAGCCGAGCGCAGAGCCTCACCGTCGAGCATGTTGAAAGTTCTGCTTTTTTGAGCGATTTGCATGGCTGGCGCGCCTTCGTAACGGTCGCAAGCCACCACTTCCACTCCTAAGCGTACAAGCTCAATAGCCACTTCTTTTCCGAGTTCGCCACTGCCAAGAAGTATTGCCTTCTTTCCGATTTCAGTGCCGAAAGATCCAATTTTTGTCATGATTGTATAAGGGATTAATGATATTTGTATGTACAAAGTTACGGCAAGCCATCAGATTATACAAATGAAAAATGGAGAGTGCGAAGGCTTGATTTGCGTATGTTTGTGGAAATCACTAATTTTGCACTATCAAAATACACATATATATTTATAATGAGAGCAAATTTTTATCGCATAATTCTACTTTTATTTGTTTCTGTATTCGCAATTTCCGCCTTTGCACAAGATGATGACACTGATAACTGGCGTTCGAAAATGCCTGTGCGTCGCTTGCACAAGAAGCCCGCGGTGATTGTGGTTGACTCGACCGACAACACCACCTACTATCTTCAACCGCAAGACGAGGAGAAGCCTGCAAAACTGAGTAAGCGCCAGTTGCAGGAAGAGAAGGAGCGTCAGGCGCGCATTACACGCTATTTGAAGCAACGCGCACAGGACGACCCTGAGTTTGAGGAGGAAATGAAGGCGAGAAAGGCGCGTCGTGAGGCTGCGCAAGCCAAACTCGACTCACTTTTAGCCATTGACTACTCTCTTGATAATCTGCAATGGGGACCGCAACCATTGGAGTGGGTGGATGAGAAAATTAAAGAATCAAAGAAAGAACTGTCGAAAACGCTCCGTGTGTCGTCGGATCGTGTGATTCCAAAAGATGTGAAAATGGAAGTGACCAACAACGACATGTTTTTCTACTTTGATATTGAGGACGGTAAGCCACAGCCACTTCGCTTCCATGCGCAATATTATGCCGACGACCCCTTGCAAATTGAAAGCGTGAGGTTTGTTGTGAATGGCTTTGGTTACGACTTCACACCAGTGAATTTGCCAAAAACTGGCAAACACGGTTCCCGTTTCTATTGGGAAACATTAGACGAGGAATTGACGGTTGCCGATAAGGACTTGGTTTATGCCTTGTCGCATGCCACATGGGCGCGTGTGGTGTTTATTGGTGCCAGAGGCTTCAGCCATGTGAAGAAGTTCACCGAAGATCAAATCAAAGATTTCTATGCAGTTTACGCCCTCTATCTGAAAATGGGCGGCAAATTCTAATTATAGCATATCGTAAAACATAAAAAATGGGTAGCACCGATTGGTTGCTACCCATTTTTGTAATAGTATTTTACACAAATAAATTATGTGCTTGGGAATGAATTAGATAAGGTTTACTTCAACGTCCTTTTCAATTTCAGTTACGTTAACCTTACCTTCACGAGCGAGCCAGCCGATAGCTGCGAACACTTCTTTTTCTTTGAGTTTTGTGGTTTTCTTCAGACCTTTTACAGTCAATGAACCGTTTGCGTCGTTGAGTGCATTCCAAACTGCACCAGCCCACAAACCAATAGTTTCTACGTTCATAATTAATTGATTTTGTTACTAATTTGTTCTAAAACACGATGCAAAGTTAATCAACCACTTTCATTTGTCCAAATTTTTAACCCATTATTTATCAAACGGTTACTAAAAATGGGTATAAAATTACTATTTTAAACATCAGAATATCAAGCGAATAAATAAAAGTGAATTTTTTTTCGAAATCCTTGCGTGCGCGCGTGCGCGCGAGGAAAACCCTTGTGTACGCACGGGCGCACGCAAGAAAGTTGCGAATTTTTTGTTATGGGCTGATTTATGGGCAATATGATATTTTTTATTAACTTTGCATCAATATGATGAAAGCGTTGGTAATTAAAAATACTGGAAGTTGGTACATCGTCCGCACCGATGCGGGCGAAGTGGTGAATTGTAAAATCAAGGGAAATTTTCGCTTGAAGGGATTTCGGTGTACCAATCCTGTGGCTGTGGGTGATATCGTGACTATCGAAATCAAGCCCGACGGCACAGCTTTCATCGTGAAGATTGAGCCGCGAAGCAATTACATTATTCGTCGCGCCAGCAATCTTTCCAAGGAATTTCAGATTTTGGCTGCAAATCTCTCGCAGGCGGTATTGGTGGTTACGCTCACCAATCCCGAAACCAACACCACCTTCGTTGACCGCTTTCTTGCCACGGCTGAAGCCTATCGTGTGCCCGTGGTGATGGCTATCAATAAAATCGACTTGCTCACCGCAGAAGAAGACAAGGAACTGCTCGACGCTTTCGCATATCTATATGAGAGCATTGGCTATCCCGTGATTAAGATGTCGACCCTCACAGGAGAGGGCATCGACCAGCTCAAAGCGCAGCTGAAAGACAAGACCACCCTGTTTAGTGGAAATTCGGGAGTGGGCAAGAGTTCGCTTATCAATATGCTTGTGCCCGATGCCAATTTGAGAGTGGGCGATGTGTCGGAAACCCACCACACCGGTATGCACACCACCACATTCAGCGAAATGCTCGATTTGCCAGGCGGCGGCGCGATTATCGACACCCCTGGAGTGAAGGGCTTCGGCACCATCGATTTGGAGAAAACCGAGGTGGCTCACTATTTCCGTGAGATATTCAAAATTTCGGAGAATTGCCGATTTGGCAACTGCACCCACACCCACGAGCCTGGCTGCGCTGTGCTTCAGGCTGTGGAGGAGTCGCGCATCAGCCAAAGCCGCTATGCGAGTTACCTGAGCATTATGGAAGATAGCGCCGACGACAAGTATCGCAAAGCGTTCTGACCGATTTGCGCATTATTTCTTAAATCTTTACTTAAATCATTTTTTTGTTGGAAAAAAGAGGGCTTTTATTGCTGATAATTTGTGAGAATTTCTTAATTTTGTAGAAAAATGGAGTAAAATGGCTTCTGAACTACAAGAAACTCTTGCGCGGATTGTCACCAAAAGTAAAGTTTTGGTAGATAAATACCATGTGCTTAATGCTGAAAAAGAGCGTCTTGAACAGGTTGTCGTCCAACTTCAGAGCGAAGTGGAAGTTCTGAAGAAGGAGAACGAAAAACTCTCCACCGACAATCATTACCTCACTATGGCACGCCATTTCGTGCCCAACAGCGAGAAAGCGGCCGAAGCCAAGAAAATGATTTCCTCATTAGTGCGGGATATCGACAAATGCATCTCTCAATTAAATGAATGATGCTATGCCAACTACAGATAAGAAACAAAATATTAATATTCGTATTGCAGATGTTAAGCCTTTTGCCCTTAGCATTCCAGCGGATGATGAAGCCCTCTACCGAGAGTCGGAGAAGCTTGTGAACACGTTGTGGAACAAGTGGATGGCACGATTCAAAGGCACGGATTCGTCGGAAGAGGTGATGGCTAAGGTGGCATTCCAGTTTGCGCGCTTGTATTCGCAGGCGTATCGCGACAATAAGGCTACTAACGAACTGCTGACTGATTTCGAGAAAGAACTCGATGAAATAGTCATCAAGATATGAAATGATGCCCTATGGCACTGCTGTGCCGTGCGATAGCAAGCATCGATAAATTTGTTTATTTAAGGTTCCTGCACTTCTCTACAAGCGACTCCGATGCCAATGGGCTGTCGGCGTGCTTGGTGGGCGGTGCTTTTTTTATTAATATATATACAATTATTTATTCATTCCGTTATGGATTACATAGTATTGACTGTTGTATCGGTGATTGTGGCACTCGTAATAGGTATTGGTGTCACGCTTGCCGTAACTCGCAAAAACGCGAAATCTCAAGCTAACTCTATCCTCGAAAAAGCGAAGCTTGAAGCAGAGGTTCTGAAGAACAATGAAGTGATTAAAGGTAAGGAAGAAGGTCTTTCCATTAAGAGTAATGCTGAAAAGCAGGCCAACCAACGCCTCTCGAAGGTGCAGGCCGAAGAGGCAAAGCTCAAGCAACACGAAATTCAGGTGAAGCAACAGCAAGCCGACCTTCAACGCAAGAAATCAGAAACCGACCGTCAACAAGCCGAAAACGAGAAGTTGAAGGCTTCGCTCGACAATAAGAGTGAATTGCTCGACGATAGAAAGAAAGAACTCGACCGCATGGAAATGAGCGTGCGTGAAACACTCGAACGCGTGAGCGGTCTTTCTGCCGACGAGGCTAAGGAAAAACTCGTGGAATCGCTGAAAGATGAGGCTAAGACTGCCGCAGCATCTTACATCAACGACATTATGGACGACGCAAAGATGACTGCCAACAAGGAGGCAAAGCGCATCATTGTGGAAACCATTCAGCGTGTAGCCACCGAAACTGCCATTGAAAATGCAGTGACAGTGTTCCATATCGACAACGACGACATCAAGGGACGCATCATCGGTCGTGAAGGACGCAACATTCGTGCTCTTGAAGCCGCAACCGGCGTTGAAATCATCGTTGACGACACTCCAGAAGCTATCGTGCTTTCAGGTTTCGACCCAGTGCGTCGCGAAATCGCACGTTTGGCTTTGCACCAGCTCGTGGCCGACGGCCGTATTCACCCTGCTCGCATCGAGGAAGTGGTGGCTAAGGTTCGCAAGCAAGTGGAAGAGGAAATTATCGAAACCGGTAAGCGCACCTCTATCGACTTGGGTATCCACGGCTTGCACCCCGAAATGATTCGTCTGATTGGTAAGATGAAATACCGTTCAAGTTATGGTCAGAACTTGCTCCAGCACTCTCGCGAAACCGCAAACCTCTGTGCTATTATGGCAAGCGAACTTGGTTTGAATCCAAAGAAGGCGCGCCGTGCTGGTCTGCTCCACGACATCGGAAAAGTGCCCGATGAAGAGCCAGAACTGCCACACGCACTGCTCGGCAGCAAATTGGCTGAAAAATATAAGGAAAAGCCCGATATCTGCAACGCTATCGCTGCTCACCACGATGAAGAGGAAGCCCTTAGCATGTATGCTCCTATCGTGCAAGTGTGCGACGCTATTTCTGGTGCTCGCCCTGGTGCACGTCGTGAAGTGGTGGAGGCTTACATCAAGCGTTTGAACGACCTTGAGCGTTTGGCACTCTCTTACCCAGGCGTGGTGAAGACCTACGCTATCCAAGCAGGTCGTGAATTGCGCGTGATTGTGGGTGCCGACAAGATTTCAGATGCCGAAACCGAAAAACTCAGCGGTGAAATCGCAAAGAAGATTCAAGACGAACTCACCTATCCAGGTCAGGTTCGTATCACTGTGATTCGGGAAACCCGCGCTGTGAGCTACGCTAAATAATCGTGCCTCATGATGAGTAACGATAAAGAAAGTAAGAAAGGAATCACCGGACAGGAGTGCCTCACTTGCAACAAGTGTGAGTGCGACTGCGGAAAGCGAAGCAATTTGGATTGCACCAACTGGCTTGGAGACATTCCCGGCAACGATTTTGAAATCGTGGAGGTGCAATTCAAAAACACTCGCAAGGGATTCTATCGCAATAGCGCGCACTTGCCTCTCGAAGTGGGCGACATGGTGGCTGTGGAAGCCAATCCTGGCCACGACATTGGCCGTGTGTCGATGATGGGTAGCTTGGTGAAGCTCCAGATGAAGAAAGCCAACCTGAAGCCTGGCGTTGAGATTCTGCGCGTGTTCCGTAAGGCGAAAGCGTCGGATCTTGAGCGATTCGAGCAGGCAAAGGCAAAGGAAGTCGACACCATGATCCGTTCGCGCCAGATTGCCGCCGATTTGAAGTTGAAGATGAAAATCGGCGACGTGGAGTATCAGGGCGATGGCAACAAGGCTATCTTCTACTACATTGCCGATGAGCGTGTGGATTTCCGCCAGTTGATTAAGGTGCTGGCTGAAGTGTTTAAGATTCGTGTGGAAATGAAGCAGATTGGCGCACGCCAAGAGGCTGGACGCATCGGTGGCATTGGTCCTTGTGGCCGTCCGCTGTGCTGCGCCACATGGATGTCGAATTTCGTGTCGGTGGCAACAAGCGCCGCACGCTATCAAGACATTTCGCTCAATCCACAGAAGTTGGCAGGTCAGTGCGCTAAGTTGAAGTGCTGTATCAATTTTGAGGTTGACGACTACGTTGAGGCATCGAAGCAGTTGCCTCCACGCGATGTGGCTCTTGAAACCAAAGACAACACTTATTATCACTTCAAGACTGATATTTTCAAGAAGCAAATCACTTACTCCACCGATAAGCATATCCCTGCCAATTTGGTTACGATTAGTGCCTATCGTGTGTTTGAGGTGATTGAAATGAACAAGCAGGGCGAGAAGCCCGACAAACTCGAACGCACCGACGGCAAGAAGCCTGAGATGAAGGCGTTTGGCGATTTGCTTGGTCAAGACAGTATTAGCCGATTCGACAAAAAGAAGAAGAAAAAGAATAAACCCGCTAAGAACGGTGGTGGTAAAGAGAAAGAACCACGCGAAAAGCGCCCAGCCAACGAGAAACCTGCTCGCAAAGACGCTCCTCGCGAACAGCGTGCGCCTCGTGGCAGAAATTCTCAGAATCGCCAAACCGAAGGTGGTGAGGCTCCGCAAAATGTAGAGCAAGCACAAGCTCGCAACGAGGCACGCCAGCAAGCTGGAGGTGGCCGCCAACGTGGGCATCACCGTCAAGGAGGCGGCAGAAATCGCCGTCAGGGTGATAATAATCGTAAAGATAATAATGCACCTGCGTCAGATAATTCAGAGAAGTAGGAACTGGAGTGTGCTTGCACTCCTCATGATATTGGTATGCTTAGGCGCTTGTGCGCCCAAGCATACTTCTTATTCTTGCTTTTACGATATACCTGATGAAGGTTGGATGGAAAACACCCCAATTTCTTTCGCCCCAGAGTATGGCGATTCCGCTATCACTTACGACATCACATTCTCGGTGCGTCATTCCGCCTCATATTCCTACGGCAACCTCAATTTGGTGCTCGACTTCATTGCGGCTGATGGGAATGTTGACCGCAAGAACCTGAATTTTGCCATTTCCGATGAGTTTGGCAATTTCAAGGGCGGCGGTTTTGGCGACTATTATCAGCGCAGCCAGTTGGTGGTTTCCGACGTTAAGCCCGACGATGTGAGCAAGATAGTGGTGTGGCCAGCGATGACAGGGTGCAAAACACTTACAGGAATCCACAACTTGGGAATCACAATTACACCTCACCGAAAATGAGCAATCAGTTTAGTTTCAAAAACATAGAAGCCATCATATTTGATATGGATGGCACGCTGTGGAATGCGCTCAAGTCGTATGCCCACATTTGGAATGTGTGTATGGCGGAGTTTGGCATTGAAGGTCATATCGTGGCTGATGATTTGCTGAAATACATGGGTTATTCCATCGACGAGATTTTTGCCCAAGGCATTATCACCACGCCAAAGCACCTCGACCGGAAGCAGTTTCTCACCCGATTGGAGGAGATTGAGGACCAGTTGATGCCCACGCTCGGCGGTGAGCTGTATTCGGGAGTGTTTGAGGGCTTGAAGGAACTGCACAAGCACTTCACGCTCATGCTTCAAAGTAATTGCAGCCGTAAGGGACTGGTCAATTTCATGCGCTACACAGGCACCACCTCGCTATTCACCGACTATTTGTCGTGGGGCATGAACCCGAAGCCGAAAAGCGAGAACATCAAGCTGCTGATGGAGCGAAACTGCATCAAGCGTGCTGTGTATGTGGGCGACACACAATCTGATTGCAACCATGCCCATACAGCTGGTGTGCCGTTTGTGTATATGACCTACGGCTTTGGCAACTGTGCCGATGCCGATATTGAGTTTTCCTCATTCTACGATTTTGTAAATCAAGTAATCTCAGATAATTATGGACAATAATTCTTTCATTCCCGCAGGTTGGGAAAATGAAATTAATGCGCGAGTTGAGAAAATTGCCACTCAACTCAAGGCAAACGGTTTAGACGCCGTGTTGCTTTCCGATAATGTTAGTCTATACTACACCAGCGGACGCGTGTTTGCTGGCTACACCTATATTTCTGCCGAGGGCAAGGCGTACTACTGCGTTCGTCGCCCCGTAGGTTTTGAGCAATGCGAAAATGTGCACTATATCAGAAAGCCTGAAATGATTCCTGCCTTGCTCGAAAAACAGCCAGCAAAGTTGGCGTTGAAAACCGATGTGATGACCGTGGCTGAATACAATCGCTTGTCTCAAGTGTTCCCTGAAGCGGAAATCGCCGATGCCAGTGCCATGTTTCGTGCTTTGCGTAGCGTGAAATCGGAATTTGAGCAAAATCTGCTGAAGGAAGACGGTATTCACCACCAAGCCGCATACGAGCGTATTCCTGCCATTTACCGTGCAGGAATGACCGATGTGGAGTTGCAAATTGAGATTGAACGTGCGCTTCGCCTTGAGGGCTGTCTGGGCTTGTTCCGTGTGCAAGGCGGCTCAATGGAACTGTTTATGGGCAATATTCTGGTGGGCGACAATGCCGATTCACCCACGCCTTACGATTTTGCGATGGGTGGCGCTGGCGCTGATGCCTCGCTCCCTGTCGGCGCAAGCGGTGAACCTATCGTGGCTGGCAAAACCGTAATGGTGGATGCTTGTGGCAATTTCAACGGCTATATGACCGATATGACACGCTGTTTTAGAGTGGGCGAAGTGTCGGAACTTGCGAAGAAGGCACACGAATTGTCAATTTCTGTCAATCGCCGATTGGCACAGTTTGGCGCAGGAACACCAGCAAAGCAACTTTATGAGGAAGCCGTGAAAATGGTGGAGGAAGCCGGTTTGATCGACTATTTTATGGGCCATAAGCAGAAAGCCGGATTTGTGGGTCATGGCTTGGGCATTGAAATCAACGAGGCACCAGTATTGGCTCCACGCAGCAGAGATGTGCTTGAAGAAGGACAAGTTGTGGCTATTGAACCCAAATTTGTGATTCCAGAAGTTGGCGCAGTTGGCGTAGAGAACACCTATATCGTGCGCACCGACCATTTGGAGTGCATCACCAATGCTCCAGAAGAAATGATAGAGCTGGCGTAAGAATCAATAATCTAACTTAAATCGGTCATTATGGGTGTGTACAAGCCCCTAATGACCGATTTGTGTTTAAATGCTTCGCCTATTAAAACATGTTATGCAGAGCGAAATTGTTGCTAAGATTGCTCCTACAGCACACACGCCCATCCATCCTTCGTGTGTCCAAGCCAATCCAGCACAATAGGTGCCAAAAGATCCGCCTATAAAATAGGTTGTCATGAATATTGTGTTAGCTCTGTTAGATGCTTGAGGTATCTCCTGAATGCACCCACTTTGATTGCTCAGTTGCAGACACTGCAGACCTACATCCACCAAAATGATTGCTACAACAAGCCCTATGAAAGTGTCACCAAATAGATAGGCCACACTCCATGCCACGAGTTGCAAGCAAGCCCCATAAATACTCATATTTCTTATGCCCCATTGATTCACAAGTTTGCCTACACCGCTTGCCGCCAATGCTCCAGCTATGCCGCACTTACCTAATGTGCCGACCATCTCGCTACCTGAAATGAATGGAGCTTGTGCCAACCTAAATGCGAGGCACGACCATATAGCCATCATACTACCAAAACTGAAAGCTGCACGGACAGCATAGAGGCGTATGCGCCCATTGTTCATCACAATATTAAAAACGCTGACCATCAGACCCTTGTATGTGCCCACATAGTTGCTTTTTATTTGTGGCATTATCTTGAGTGTAAGGAACATACACAGAATCATCACAAGAGCTGCAATGAAAAACATTTCACGCCACCCCAACCATTCACCTACATAACCGCTTACCACTCTCGATGCGAGAATGCCAGTTAGCAACCCAGATAGAACGATGCCCATATTTCTACTTTTGTGCTTCTCCTCTGAATATTGACCGGCTATAGGAATGAAGAACTGTGGAATTACAGAACAGGCACCAAGCAGAAGAGAGGCTCCCCAAACAATCCATACTTTGTGGGCAATGGCAATGATAACCGCCATGATTGCGGCCACCGTCATGTTTACAACGATTATGCGTCGGCGTGAGTAGAGGTCGCCCATAGGAATAAGGAGACATAAACCAAGCGCATAGCCTATTTGTGTGACAACGGTTATGAGATTTGCCTCATGCTGACTCACTCCCATGTCGTGACGAATCATTTCTAAAAGAGGCTGGTTGTAATAGCAGTTAGCTACGGTTAACCCCGCAATAATAGCCATCGCAAGCAACAAACTGCGTTCTATTCCCTCATTTTCCTTCAGTTGTTTCATTTTTTTGTATTACGCCGAATGGCTTAATGGGCTTGCCCATGTTAATTCGTCTTTGTGAATCGAGGATTATTTTGATTCTTTCACCTTGAAAGTTACGGTACGGTTGTAGATATAATTGGCAATGGTGTAAACCACCATAGATGCGAGCATCACGATGTTCTGACCAGCGTTTGGAATCCAGTCGAGTGTATAGTTCTTCATATCGAACACTTCAAGCATCACACCGCTCACGCCCATCTGAAGACCGTAGCAAACGAGAAAACCAATCACAAACAGCAGAGCCTCACGTTTGAGGTTCTGTTTTGTTTTAAACACCCAGTTTCTGTTCCACACGAAGCTGTTGAGCACGCCGAGCACATAACCTACAGCGTTGGCTGGCACGTAGGCAACGCTCAGGAGCGTGTTGAGCACATAGAATGCCACGGCGGTGATAATGGTGTTGCTTGCGCCTATCACACCGTATTTCAGAAGCTGTATCGCTGTTTTCTTGCTTTCTTCTTTTGTGACTTTGACCTTCATAACTTTTTTGGGAGTGTGGTTTATTCGTTCTCGTCGTCGTGGAGTATGGGGAATGAAAGATTATGCTTCACGGCAAAGAAGCGAAGAATGATGATGAATATTGCACATGACATGAGTTGGGAGATGGTGTTGCCACCAATCACGCCCACCAGCCAATATATGATGCCACCGCCAATACATGCTGTGGCGTAAATCTCTTTGCGGAACACAAGCGGCTCCTCGTTGATAAACACATCGCGCATCACACCGCCCATTGCGCCTGTGATGGTGCCCATGATGATAGCCACCCACATCGGGAAACCGAGCATGAGCGACTTGTAGATGCCTACATCCACAAACAGTCCCAGTCCTATGGCATCGAAGATATAGAATGTGCCTTCAATTTTCACTAACTTTCTCTGCATAACCACCACCAGGATAAAGCCAACAAAGGTGGCGATGCAATACCAGGGGTCGAGCATCCAGAAGGGATGGCATTTCAGAAACACATCACGCATCGTACCACCACCAATGGCAGTGATAAATCCAACTGTGTAGGCTCCGAACCAGTCAAATTTTTTGACAGCAGCCAAGCGCACACCACTTATGGCATAGAATAGCGTTGCGGCAATTTCGAGGAAATACTCGAATGTTCCTACCATGTCTTCTACATTAATCGGCACTATTATTTCTTCTTTTTATAGTTATAATTCAATTTATATAATTTGCCACGATTTGGCAAATATGCTTATTTCACTGGTTGAAGCCCTAATTCCGCTGCTTTTTTCAGCATGTATTCGTAGGCTTCTTCCCGATTGTTCTGTATCACTCCGTCGAGTATGGCATCTTTAATGGCATCTTTAATGATACCCACAGGGCGAGAGGGGGTGAGGCCGTAAATGTCCATGATTTCAGTACCGTCGATAGGTGGCTGAAAATTACGCAGACGGTCTTTTTCCTCAATGTCGATAAGCTTTTGCTTCACGAGCTGATAGTTGTCTTTGTAGCGCTTCACCTTGCTCTCGTTTTTAGAGGTGATGTCGGCGTTGCAGAGCAGCATCAGGTCGTCGATGTCGTCGCCAGCGTCAAACAGCAGTCGTCGGACAGCCGAATCCGTAACGATGTCTTCCACCAGGGCGATAGGGCGCATGTGCAGTTCCACCAGCTTTTGCACATATTTCATGTGCTCGTTGAGTGGCAATCGCATTTTGCTGAAAATGCGCGGAATCATCTTTGCTCCTATAAAGTTGTGGTTGTGGAAAGTCCAGCCCACTTGGTCGTCCCAGCGTTTACATGCCGGCTTGCCGATGTCGTGCAGCAGTGCACCCCATCTCAGCCATTCGTTTTGGCTTTGCGAGGCCACATTGTCGAGCACCTGCATTGTGTGCATGAAGTTGTCTTTATGCGCTCTGCCGTTCATCGTGTCCACGCCTTGCATGGCGGCAAGTTCTGGGAAGATGTAGGGGAGCAAGCCACATTCGCTAAGCAGCATAAAGCCTCGCGAAGGGTTGTCGGTGCGCATGATTTTCATCAGTTCCTCGGCAATGCGCTCACGGGTGATGATTTTTATGCGTTCGGCATTTCGGGCGATGGCGTTCATCGTTTCGGGATAGATGTCGAAGCCCAGTCGGGTGGCAAATCGCACTGCGCGCATCATGCGCAAAGGGTCATCACTGAAGGTGATGTCGGGGTCGAGCGGTGTTCGGATAAGTCGGCGCTCAATGTCGCCCACTCCGTCGAATGGGTCGAGTAGCTCGCCGTAATTGTTGGCGTTCACACTAATGGCCATGGCATTGATGGTGAAATCGCGGCGGCATTGGTCGTCGTGCAGCGTGCCGTCTTCCACAATCGGATTGCGGCTGTTGCGCTGATACGATTCCCTTCTTGCTCCCACAAACTCCAGTTCCATGCCTTTCGTCTTCACTTGCGCTGTGCCGTAGGTTTTAAACACCGCCAGCGAGGCTTTGCGTCTGCCAATCTTTTCTGCAACAGCTTTCGCCACCTCAATTCCGCTCCCCACGGTCACGAAATCAAGGTCGTCAGATGGCTTTTTCAAAATGATGTCGCGCACGAAGCCACCCACCACATAGCATTCGCGATGCAGTGAGTCGGCAACTTCTCCCACCAGGTGGAGGATAGGGCGTGCCATCTCTTTTTCAATGTTTTGTAAGTCGATATCCATCTCCCTTTTTTGTTACAGTATGCAAAATTAATGCTTTTTTGCCATTCCTCCTTGTTTGGGTGGCGTTTTTTCGTTGAATATCGTTCGTTTATATGCATATTTTTGCTCCATTGTTCTATAAAAATGTCCTAATCGTCCTTTTTTGTGGTGGGTGTCTAAACTTTTTGAAACTCGCTTGGTCATAGAGGCGCATACTTACAGAAAGCAATGCAATTTAATTTAAAACAAATATAAGATCAACTAAAAATTAGAAACAATGAAAAAAATCGTTTTGTTAGCAATCGCTACAATCATGGGTGCTTCTGCATCGTTCGCACAGTTAAGTTTTGGTGTTAAGGGTGGTTTCTCTGCCACTAATTTCTGGGGTGAGGACATCAACCACGGTATTAAGCCAAGTTATCAAGCAGGTTTGCTGATGGAATACAAGTTCACAGATAAGTTTGCTATCTCTCCTGAAGTGCTCTTCACTTCACAGGGCGGTAAGATTTCAAGCACCTCCGAACTCCTTGGCATTAAGGCTGATGGTGATATGACTTTCAACACCAACTATATCAACGTGCCAGTGATGCTCAAATACTATGTGGCTCCATGCTTCTCTATCGACTTCGGTCCACAAGTGGGCTTCAATGTTTACAGCAAGACCACTGCATCAGGCTCTATCGCTGGTATTGACGCAGGCAGCAAGACCGCTGATTTGAAAGATAACACCAACACTGTAGATTTCGGTTTAGGACTGGGCGGCACATTCAATGTTACCGACAACTTGTTTGTTCAAGCACGCTACACTATGGGATTCACCAAGGTGTTCGACGGTGACCAGGACATCAAAAACGGTAACATATTTGTGGGCTTAGGTTTTAAATTCTAAAACCGATTTCCCTAATATAGGAACCTAATCATTTTCAATTATTCATGAATGGTGGTCATTTTGGCCACCATTTGTTTTATGGCATCTTAGTTTTTGCTACTTTTGTAGAAAATAACACAGAACGACAATGAAAAAGCAAATACTTGTTATGGCTATGGCGTTGATGCTTTCGTTTGGGGCAATGGCGCAAGGTAAACTTCAGTTTAAGGCATTCGATGGCACAATCACCGGCGGTGTGAAGTTCGCAATGAATTTGCCACACTTTTGGGGCGGATCGCTTCCTCATGGTTTCCGCAATGGCGGTCAGGTGGGTTTGTTTGCCGAATATCGCTTCAATAAGCCCGAATTGAGCAAGTGGAGCATCGCACCAGAACTGGTGTTCAGTTCGCAAGGCGGCAAATTCAAGGTCAGCCAAGCCGTGGCGAAAGTTATTGGCGAAAAGTTTGAGTTTCAAGGCATGGCTGCTGCGCTCGATAAGGAACTGGTGATCACCTCAAACTATATCAACATTCCAATTATGGTGAAATACCGCCTGTCGCCATTCTTCAGCGTGGAAGCAGGTCCGCAAGTGGGCTTCAATGTGTATAACAAAATCAAAATCGACGGCGTTGACGGCAATTTAGACCTCGACCGAGTGAGCCACACCGTGGATTTGGGACTTGGAGCCGGTGCCACATACTACCTCACCGACTATGTGATGTTTCATGTGCGCTACAACATGGACTTCCTCAACTCCTACAAGTATATCGACGACAAAAACGGCAATATCCAAATCGGAGTCTCTTACCGCTTCTGATTCTAATCACCACACACCCACTATAAATCAGTCCACCGCCTCACGAGAAGGCGGTGGACTATTCTTTTTTTAAGCACGCAATTTTCTGATAATTTCAATATTAAATGAAAAAGCACAACGAATAGGGCAGAAATAAATGAAATATTCTTTATTTTTGTAGTATGAAACAGTCTTTTTAACCCAAATCGGTCATTAGGGCTTGCACGTCCTAATGACCGATTTGGGTTTAAGAAAGAGGCGTTCAGTCAATAAAAGGACATAAACATTAAATATAAGTATGAAGGCAATTTTAGTAGCAATGGCAACTGTGCTCGTGTCACTGAGCATGGGCGCACAACAGAACATTTCGTTTCGTGAGGGTAAATTGGTTTCCCCACAAGTAAACAACGACCGCACCGTTACATTCCGTGTGAATGCCCCTAAGGCAAAGAGCGTGAAGGTATTGGCCGACTGGGAACAAAACGACGGACAGGGCGTTATGAAGAAAGGCAAAGACGGAATTTGGGAATATACCACTCCACAACTCGTTTCTGAAATGTACACCTATCGTTTTGATGTTGACGGTGTTGTAAGCATCGACCCTGTCAATCCATTCACTCGCCGCGATGTGGGCAATGTGTTCAGTATTTTCTACGTTGGTGGTGGCGTTGCCGATGAATATCAAGTGAAGGACGTTGACCATGGTCAGGTGCGTACTGTATGGTATCACTCCAACACTGCAAATGCCGACCGTCGTATGAATGTGTATCTGCCAGCAGGATATGGCAAGACCGACAAGAAATATCCCGTGTTCTACCTTCTCCATGGAAGCGGTGGCGATGAGAACGCATGGCTTGAATTAGGCAACATTTCACGCATCATGGACAACCTCATTGCAGAGGGCAAGTGCGAACCAATGATTGTCGTGATGCCTAACGGCAACTTTGGCAAACAGGCAGCTGCTGGCGAGACTTCTGAAAATCTCAGCTACAAGCCTGTGATGACCAATTTCCTTGCGCACTATAAGGACGGACTTTTCGAATTGGCTTTCCCGGAAATCGTGAATTATGTAGATGCCACATTCAACACCATTCCCGACAAGGCTCACCGTGCTATCGCAGGTCTTTCAATGGGCGGTATGCACACGCTTATGATTACTGCCAACTATCCAGATATGTTCAACTACATCGGTCTCTACTCTTCCGGCGTTGATTTTACGCTGATAGAGAAGGGTGTAGTGCCTGCTTATGCCAACTTTGACGGCAAACTTGCTAAACTTGCACAGACTAATCCAAAACTCTACTGGATTGCTTGTGGCAGTGCCGACGGACTGATGCCGGCAAACAAGCAGCTGATGGAGCGTATGACTAAAAACGGTTTGAAATACACATTCCACGAAAGTTCACGCGGTCATCTTTGGAGCAACTGGCGTCAGTATTCACTCATGTTTATTCCACAGCTTTTCAAATAATCTTTTAAAAGTTGGTATAGTTTATTTAGTAAAGTGGCAAGGCGAAAACTTTTGCTGGGTTTATGTTTGATTCGCTTGAAAAAGTGTAGAGCAAGGGGGTATTCGTTAGAAAAAGTGTAATAAGGTTGAATTATTCGCTTAAAAAATGTTTGTGCGTAATACTGCCGTAATACTTTACCTCTAAATGATACAAAAAAATTATATCCTTACTGGTATATTGTTGAATTTTTTCTTAATTTTACATTCGAAAAGGGTATAACTAAAGGTATTATGCTATGGATATATTAAGTCTCACCAAAGTAACATCATTGTTCATCCTAACTTTAATAGAAAGAGACGATGGACAAAAGAAACAAATTGTGGAGACGCCAACAAATGGCTCGTGTGTTTAAGGCTCGTATGATTCTGTATGCCGCTTATGGTCATTGCATCATTCGTGAGGATGGAAGCTATTATGAACATCCTCATTGGTTTGAGTTGGCAAAAGACAAATGGGCACAAGTTTACAAAACTACAGGAACTCCGTGTAGTTGCTGTATGTGCAGAGGATTTGAATATGACCGCAAGGAGTATAAGAAAGAAACTTTGCGTATTATTCGGGAATCAATGGAGTAGTATAAAGGAACAGGATAGGAACTAAATCTATGTCACTATGCGCATAGGTTCAGTTCCTTACTTTTTGTGTAGGGCAAGACTTTATCAAAGATTAAAAAACCACTACCGATATTCAGAATAAGTATCTTGTAATGTATCATAAAATCCCCAGCCACAATCCGATACGCTATCAATAAGTTTTTCAATCCGTTTGTAATAACAGGCTAATAATCCGTTGAGAAAGATAAAGCGCAGAGCCTTGTCGAAATTTCTCTCCAGTGTTGTATAGAACTGCTCCCACATATCGCCAAATTCAAGTGTGTATTCGCATCCTTGTTCGATATAGAACAACATTAAATCGGCAACAATGATCGGCTCCGGTTTTAGCTTTTGAAAATCAGAAATGACTTTTCGACATTTGGCAAATGACGGCTTTTCGGAAAATCCACGAGTTGGAAAGAACTCGTTTCGGATAGCTTTCTTGCTCTTTTCTAATTCAGCGTTGCAATTTGGGGCAAGATAAAACTCCAGATAATCTTTTGCCTCTTTTCGTGCATCGTATAGTTCAAGAACAATATCGGTTATCTGCTCTTTTGTAAGTGACAACAAGTGTTTTTTTAGCTTTGCTTTTGACATAGATTGATGTTCAATTGATTGTGTATTTACATTCCTGCTAATTTCCAAACGATCCTTTTTCTTCCATATCTGCTTCCAATTGATATGTTATTAATCCAGCTGTTTTCTATAAACTGAATCCAATGTGTTTCCATCTTTGTCTTTCCATACCAACCAGCCGTTATTGCTGCTACCAATACAGAAATCTGCGGCAGTACTGGGGCTTGAAAAAGTTTTATCCGATGTTAATACCAATATTCCATTCTCATTGGAAGTGTAATCTTGAAGCATCTTTTCTCGTTTTTCTTTCCAATTGAAAGACGGAACCATTGTTTTGGCTGCAGTACTTCCTTTTAGGACTGTGAAGCCATCTGAACTGTAGAAGCCCTTTGCATTGCACCCTCTACCTTTGGTGTAGAATAGATGTTCTTCTTTGGGTTGTGATACTTCAAAGATATTGCAACCGATGAATGATGCCAGAAACTTCACATCTTCGAAAAATTCATCCATTGAGTCCTGTTGATGCTCTGGTAGATTCGGTGCTTTAGGGATTTGTTTATTATCGCTTAAAACAAAAGCGTTTGCTTTCTTGGCTTCGGCTATCGCTTTATGTTCTAGGTATTGCACATCAACTTTAGTCATATCGGCATCTTTCGATACGAATATGAGCGCTTTTTGCCAAAACGATTTTTTGCTGTCATGGTCTTTAACACGTTCTTTAAAGTTCTCCGTTTCACCTATATATGCCTGCGGTTTTGTTGATTCATCTTCCCCCAGTAATATGTAAAACGCAGGTTTTTGTAACTTCTCTTGTGTATTCAAATAGGAGAGGTTAGAACGTGGCACGACAAACATTTGGCAAATCTTGTTGCTAATGAATGCGTATTGAGTTCCTTTCGGGTCTCCGTCAATTAAATATGTTGTTACAGTCTTTCCCATAAATATGTCTAAATTAAATTACTTTGAGGTATATTTTTTGGTGTAGGTTTTGCAGAATGGTTTGATGGCGCAGTTGAGGCAGTCGGGCTTTTGGGCTTTGCACACATAGCGGCCATGTAGTAGAATCCAGTGGTGCGCCTTCCATTGCTTGTCTTTTGGGATGTGTTTTGAAAGCGACTTTTCCACCTCTAATGGTGTTTTGCCGTTGCTGAGCCCGATGCGGTTAGCTACACGGAACACATGCGTATCTACGGCGATAGCGGCTTTTCCGAACGCTTGTCCGAGCATCACGTTGGCGGTTTTACGCCCCACGCCGGGGAGTCGGGTCATTTCTGCCATTGTATTCGGAATCTCACCTCCAAACTCATTGACGAGCATTCTCGACATGTCCAGTAGGTGCTGGGCTTTGCTGTTGGGGTACGACACGCTTTTCACGAGTGGAAAAATGTCGTCGAACGATGCCTTTGCCATGGCTTCAGCCGTTGGGTATGCCGCAAATAGGGCAGGGGTGACCATGTTGATGCGTTTGTCGGTGCATTGAGCCGAAAGCATCACCGCCACCAGTAGCTCAAAATTGTTGCTGTAGTTGAGTTCTGTGCCAGGATTCGGGTTTTGTTCCTGCCAGTATGCCAAGCAGCCTTCGTATCGTTCTTTTAGCGTCATTTTAGAATGATTTTAAACGAAAAATGATGCAACTAATGTGCATCATTTCTCTGTATTGTTTGTTGTGAACTGTCAGGATTCGAAAAGATAGTTCCCGACAGTTGTTAACTTCTATAAATTAGTGTGCTGCCTCAAATTCGTCGAGGAAGCGAACATCGTTTTCGCTAAACATGCGCAAGTCTTTCACCATATATTTCAAGTTGGTGATACGCTCGATACCCAAACCGAATGCGTAGCCAGTATACACGCTGCTGTCGATGCCGCTTGATTCGAGCACGTTAGGGTCAACCATGCCACAGCCGAGAATTTCCACCCAGCCAGTGTGCTTACAGAAACCGCAACCTTCGCCACCACAAAGCATACAAGATACGTCCATTTCGGCACTTGGTTCAGTGAATGGGAAGTAGCTTGGACGAAGACGGATTTTTGTGTCGGCACCGAAAAGCTCTTGTGCAAAGTTGAGGAGCACTTGCTTCAAGTCGGCAAAGCTCACATTCTTGTCGATGTACAATCCTTCTATCTGGTGGAAGAAGCAGTGTGCGCGTGCGGTAATTGCCTCGTTGCGATACACACGGCCTGGGCAGATGATGCGAATAGGTGGTTGCTTCTTTTCCATTGCGCGAACCTGCACAGAACTGGTGTGGCTACGCAAAATGATGTTGCGCTTTACGTCTTTCTCGTCAGCGTTGATGAAGAATGTGTCTTGCATATCGCGAGCAGGGTGGTCGGCGGCAAAGTTGAGCGCGCTGAACACGTGCCAGTCGTCTTCCACTTCTGGGCCATCAGCCAATGTGAAGCCAAGGCGTGCGAAGATATCAATGATTTCTTTGCGAACGAGAGAAATAGGGTGGCGTGTGCCAAGCTTTTCGGGCATGGCAGGGCGTGTGATATCTATCTTGTTGGCTTCTTTTGCTTGAGCTTTGAAACCTTCGCGAAGTTCGTTCAACTTATCAGTTGCGAGGTTCTTGAGTTCGTTTAATTTCTGGCCAAATTCCTTCTTTTGATCAGCTGGCACATTACGAAATTCGTTGAACAGGGCGGTCACTTCGCCCTTTTTGCTGAGATATTTGATTCTCAATGCTTCAAGTGCTTCTTCGTTGGCAGCTTGAAGTGCGTTGATTTGCTCTTTTAAAGCTTCAATTCTTTCGAGTAACATATATATTATTATAGTTTTCAACGCAAAATTACAAAAAATCCCTTAATCCGAAAAACTTTTGATAGCCTAATCCCCCACAGCTTATCAAAATTCAATATCTTTGCATTAATTATGCGTACTGATTATTCACAGCAATTCGAAAAGCGAGTTAAAGATTTTATTGTGCAGCACCACCTCATAAGTGGTGTTCGGCCTGTGTTAGTGACACTTAGTGGCGGTGCCGATTCTGTGGCACTTCTGCGTGTGCTGCTGGCCTTGGGCTACGACTGTAAGGCAGCGCACTGCAATTTCCATCTCCGTGGCGATGAGTCGAATCGCGATGAGGCTTTTGCGCGTGAGTTGTGTGCTCACTTGAATGTGCCGCTTTTTGTGAAAGACTTCGATGTGCCGGCGTATATGAGGAGCAAGGGTGTTTCGCTTGAAATGGCTTGTCGCGATTTGCGCTACGCATGGTTTAAGGTGCTGCTTCGCGAGCAGGATTGCGGAGTGATTGCTGTGGCACATCATCAGAACGATAATGTGGAAACTTTTTTCATCAACGCCTTGAGAGGGTCGGGAATTGGTGGACTGTCGGGCATCGCTCCAAAAAACGATGTTGTGGTGAGGCCATTGCTGTGCGTAACGAGGGGTGAAGTGCTTGAATATCTTGAAGATAACAGTCAGGATTTCGTGACAGATTCCACTAACCAGAAAAATGATGTGAAGCGAAATAAGTTGAGAAACATCATTTTACCCACCATTGAGCAACATTTTCCTGGTGCTGGCGCACAATTGGGCAAAACGGTGCAGCAGGTGCGCTCGTGCGCTTCGCTTTATGATGAACTGATAGAGCAAGCACAGGCAGAAATCTGTGAACAGAAAGATGATGTATTGCTTGTGGATTGTGCCCGCTTGTTACGGTTTACAAATGCCAATACTTTACTTTTCGAAATTCTAAAACCCTACGGTTTCAATTATGCGCAATGCACCGATATTTTGAAGGCATTAGGCAGTGAATACGGAGTAGGCAAACACTTCTATTCCTCAACCTTTACTTTAACCATATTACGCAGAAAACTTGAAGTTTTTGTCAATAAGGTAAAACTTGAATGTGCGTACGGCATTAATTTGTGCAACAATTATATATCGCAGCCAATAAAAATGAAAGTGAAAAAAGTTTTGCGTACGCAACACGATTTTAAATCGTGCAATGGTAAAGATGTAATTGCACTTTCATGTGATGTGGAAAATGCCAAAAATGTAGTGGTTCGCCATTGGAAAAATGGCGATAGATTTCGCCCATTCGGTATGAAAGGCAGCAAGCTTTTAAGCGACTTGTTTACAGACCTAAAATTGAGTGAGCGAGAAAAGCAGGAAGTGTGGGTGATGGAGGCCGATGGTGATATTATTTGGGTGATTGGCCACCGTGCATCTGCCTTGTATAAAGTTGGGGCTGACGATGATGCCTATTTTGTGGTATCGTTGTGCAAATAGCGCAGCACTCTGTTGAGGCTTGCTTCGTCTTTCAACAGCACTTTTTTGTCGGAATCAAGCAAATAAAATAGTGGGAGAGTGGGGAGTGAATACGTTTCGTTTTGCTCTATGTCCTGGTTTTTGTTCCAGCCATTTATGATGTAGGTGGGGAATTTGGAGCTTTTCCATGCCTGCTCATTGTCAAGCGTGTAGATGCCCACAATTTCAAGGCGTTTTTCCGCCACCTTATTTTGTAATGTTGTACAGGTGTCGAGCCTGTTTTTCACCTTTTCGCACGATTCGCAGTCGGGGTCGTTGAAATAGATGAGTGTGAGCGGCGCAGTGCTGTCGTAGATGTGGTGCGCGCTGCCATCTCTGGTTACATATTCTATATCAGCAGCTTGTGTGCCTATCTGATTCTTCAAAGCATCGGCGAGCCGCAGTTTCGGGCGCATTTTGTCGGTTTCCGACAATAGTTCGCTATCGCACACAGCCCTCAGCACTTCCACATATTTCGCTTCGTCGTGCGCTGTGCTCAGCGGATTGCCGAATGTGTCTTCAGCTTGTTCGAGTGCTTGCAGCACCGCTTTTCTGTCGGTGAAGGCACACACTTGCGCGCGGCTATTTGCTATGCAAAAAGCCGCAATAATGGCGAATATGTGGCGCTTATTCATGAAATAACTGCGTTTATCTTGCAAATATAGGCAGAAAACGAGTAATTTTGTATTGTTAAAGCATTAAATAAATGAAAAAGATTGCAAAAACCAATGTCGCAAGGCTTCTCGATCAGGCGAAAATTTCATACTCGCTTGTGCCATACATTGTGGACGAGAACGACCTTAGCGCTGGACATATTGCGGAGCAACTTGGAGAAGACATTGAGCAAGTGTTTAAAACACTGGTTCTACGTGGCGATAAGACGGGGCACTTTGTGTGCGTGGTGCCTGGTGAAGATGAAGTGGACTTGAAGAAAGCCGCAAAAATTTCGGGCAACAAGAAAGCTGATTTGATTCCGATGAAGGAGTTGTTGCCTACCACTGGTTATATTCGTGGTGGCTGTTCGCCAATCGGCATGAAAAAGCCTTTCCCCACTTATTTCCACGAAACTTGCATTTTGTTCGACTACATTTATGTGAGTGCTGGCGTGCGTGGTTTACAACTGAAAATCAATCCCGACGACCTTGTGAAATATGTGGGCGCAACTGTTTGCGACTTGGTTTCGGATAAATAATAAAGCTTGAGTGAAAATGCGAAATACATTCGGTAATATATTGACGGTCACTACTTTCGGTGAATCGCACGGTGTGGCGATTGGTGGCGTGATTGATGGTTTCCCGGCTGGTGTGAAAATTGATTTTGATTTCATTCAGCGTCAGGTTTCACGTCGCCGTCCGGGGCAGTCGGCTATCACCACTTCACGCAATGAGGCTGATGAGGTGGAGATTCTTTCGGGCGTGTTCGAAGGCGTGAGTTTGGGCACACCTATCGGCTTTATGATTAGGAACACCAACCAACATTCGTCAGACTATAGCGACATTGCCAAGTGCTACCGTCCGTCACATGCCGATTTCACTTATCAAACCAAGTATGGCATTCGCGACTATCGTGGCGGCGGACGCTCCTCGGCGCGCGAAACTGCCGCTCGTGTGGTGGCTGGTGCCTTTGCCATGCAAGCGTTGAAGCAACTGGGGATTGAGGTGACGGCTTACACTTCACAGGTGGCTTCAATAGCCGTGGATTCGTCCTATCAGTCGCTTGATTTGTCTGCAATCGACAACAATGCAGTGCGATGCCCCGACCAAGAAAAGGCCGCTGAAATGATTGCCGCCATCACCGATGCCAAGGCGAAAGGCGATACGCTTGGTGGCGTGGTGTCGTGTGTGATTAAGGGTGTGCCCGCTGGTTTGGGCGAACCTGTTTTCTCGCGCCTCAATGCGCAACTGTCGATGGCTATGATGTCGATAAATGCGGCTAAGGGCGTGGAGTTTGGCTTAGGATTTGATTTTGTAAATCATCGTGGTAGCGAGGTGATTGACAGCTTCGTGAGTGATGGCGAAAAAGTGCGCACTACCACCAACTATTCGGGTGGCATACAGGGCGGTATCAGCAACGGTGAGGACATTTACTTTAATGTGGCGTTTAAGCCTGTGGCTACGCTTCTGCAAGATGTTCCCACTATCGACATGCATGGAAATGCAACCGTGTTGCACGCTAAAGGCCGTCACGATCCATGCGTGGTGCCAAGGGCTGTGCCCATTGTCGAGGCGATGGCGGCGTTGGTGATTTTGGACAACTATTTGCTAAATCGTACCGCCAAGATTTGAAACAGCCTAAACTATATCGCACTTATTCCGATTTTTTGAATGAGCATTTCGCCTTTCGGGTGCAGAAATTGCCCATCGATGCAGGATTCACTTGTCCTAATCGCGATGGCACTAAAGGGGTGGGTGGCTGTATTTATTGCAACAACCAGTCGTTCAACACCTCTTACTGCAATTCGGCTTTGAGCCTGACGGAGCAACTGGAGCGTGGAAAGCGGTTTTTCTCTGGGAAATATGAGGGCATGAAGTTTCTCGCATATTTCCAGTCGCACACAGGCACACACGCGTCGTTGGAGCGGCTAAAGGCTCTGTATGCCGAGGCTGTTGCCGTTGATGATGTGGTGGGGATTGTGATTGCCACACGCCCCGATTGCGTGTCGAATGAGCTGTTGGACTATTTGCGAGAACTTCAGCAGCGTTGTTTTGTGATGCTTGAATATGGCGTGGAAACACTCCACGATAGCACTCTGCGCATCATCAATCGCTGTCACGACGCTGCCACTTCTGTGTTAGCCATCAAGCTTACGCATGAATATGGCATACCGCAATGCGCCCACTTGATTCTCGGTTTACCCGGCGAGTCGCAGCACGATATGCTCCATACTGTCGATGTAATATCCTCATTGCCAGTAGATGTGGTGAAATTCCACCAACTGCAAGTGGTGAAAGGCACGGCACTTGAAAAAATGCTCAATTCTGGACAAATTGCCGACTTCGGATGCTTCACTTTAGATGAATATTTGGCACTGTGTGGCGAAGTGGTGAAGCGTTTGTCGCCAAAAATCGCCATTGAGCGATTCGTTTCGGAGTCGCCAGCCGACATACTCATCAGTCCGAAATGGGGCATCAAGCCCGATAAATTCAAGTCGATGCTTGAAAAACACCTCATTCAGCATCATATTTCTCAGCAAAATTCATGAAAAACGCAAAAAAACGCCAAATAAGTGTTGGAAATTCATTTTCATTTCTTAAATTTGCAAAAGAAATAAGGGGTATTAGCTCATCTGGTAGAGCGCAACACTGGCAGTGTTGAGGTAAGCGGTTCGAGTCCGCTATACTCCACAACAAAAAAACGCGACCCACTCCAGGTCGCGTTTTTTGTCATATATGTTCCGTAAGTATTAACGCTCGATAGCTTCTTTGATGCAATCTACGATGTAGCGAACATCGTCGTCGGTCACGCAAGGACCAGTAGGCAGGCACATACCTATTTTGAAAATGGCTTCGCTCACACCGTTGGTGTAGGCTGGTGCGTTTTGGTAAATAGGCTGCTTGTGCATAGGTTTCCATACAGGGCGTGCTTCAATCAGTGCTTTGTCAAGCCAAATGCGCATCGCTTCCACATTCCTGTTAGGCTGACACTCGGTGGTGATGGGCTTGGCGATATGCACCACGCTGCCAGCACCGCCCACTGCGCCTGCAATGGCTTTGCTATAGGCTTTATCTTCACCTTTCACACGCAATTCTGGATCGATGGTAATGGCAGTCAGCCAGAAGTTAGAATCGTATTTCCCGCAGGTTGGCTGGGTGTGCACGTGTATCCCCTCCACATCCTTCAGCAGTTCCTCATACAGTGCCTGAGCGTGACGGTGGTGAGCCAAATGCTTGTCAGCAACCGTCATCTGCCCACGGCCTATGCCAGCGCAAATATTGCTCATGCGGTAGTTGAACCCAATCTTCTCGTGCTGATAGTAGGGATAACTCTCGCGATACTGTGTGGCATACATCATAATCTCACGCCATTGCTCATCGCTGTTCGTGATCATAGCACCGCCGCCGCTGGTGGTAATCATCTTATTGCCATTAAACGACAATATGCCCAAGTGACCGAATGTGCCGAGCATTTGCCCTTTATATTTCGATCCAAATCCTTCAGCCGCGTCTTCAATTACAGGTATCTCGTATCGATTGGCAATCTCCATGATGCGGTCGCAATCGTAGGGCATACCGTACAGTGCCACTGGAACAATCGCCTTTGGCTTACGCCCGGTTTTCGCAATTCTGTCCACAATTGCCTTTTCAAGCAAATCTGGGTCCATATTCCAAGTGTCGGGCTCCGAATCCACAAAAACAGGAGTGGCGCCTAAATATGTGATAGGGTGTGATGAGGCGCAAAAGGTGAACGATTGGACTATCACCTCGTCGCCAGCCTCCACGCCACACTCCACCAATGCAAGGTGAACGGCAGCCGTGCCAGAGGCAAGTGCCACAATACGCTTGTTTTCACCAATAAACTCCTCAAGAGCCTTTTCAAACCCATCGACATTCGGTCCCAAAGGCACAACCCAATTGGTATCAAAAGCCTCTTTCACATATTTCTGCTCCATGCCCTCCTCCGACATGTGCGCCAAACACAAATAAATTCTTTTCCTTTCCTTCAACATATGTTATTGTGGCTATTATTTTTTAGTATATAAATTGGTAACCAACCCATTAATGTGGCTATAAGAGACAGTCACATTAGGTGCTTTTTACCAACTGTGTAATCATTATGTTGGCCTTTTGGTTATTTAATTTCTGCAAGGAAATCGTTTTTAGCAAACATACGATCATATTCTGGCTGTAGGATAGATGCATCCACTTCATTTCCCTTCACCCATTCAATAATCGCCTTTGGGAAGTTAACGCCAGCCTCGTAGCTGAAAGGGAATCCTCCACCAAAACGAGGATTCAGTTCAAGTACGCAAAACTCTCCTTTTTCATTTTGCATTATATCAACATCAAGGTTTCCAATGTGCTTTAATGCAGTGCCTATCTTTTCGCCAATCTTCCGCAACTCTGGCGAGTCAACAGTAATGGACTTATCTGTTTCACCTGCACGCATAGCCACTTTTTGCTTCACACAGACTGCAACATTATTGCCTTCAAGGTCGTTCATAACGTCCAAACCAAACTCATTCCCCGTGAGTTTTTCTTGTATCATAATGTATTCACTGCCTACTGAGACAGTGGCAAGCATTGTTTTCTTGACCTTTTTCATCAGCAATCGATAGTAGATGTCAAGCTCTTCCATATCGTCAATCGTTTCTACTCCGATAGAACCAGATCCCCAACGAGGCTTCATAAGCAAGGGGAAGCGGATTTCTCCTGACTGCAAAGCTCGCTTAGCATCGTTAAGACGAATAAATGTCTTGGGCGATTTCAGTCCCAACGACTCTACCCACTGTGCAGTTTTGTATTTATCAAAAGCGATGTCAATCACAGAAGGGTCACTCACAATTACTTTCACGCCTTCCGCTTCAAATCTCGCCTTGTTTTCTGCCAAAATTGGTAGTTCCAAGTCGTTGAGCGAGAGCAAAATGTCAATCTTATGCTCTTTGCAAATGCCTAATGTGATATCTATATACTTAGGGTCATATACGGAGGGGACTTGAAATTTCACATCTGCAACTTGAAGAGCGGGTGCCGAAGATTGCATGTCTGTAGCCACCACCTTGTCACCAGCGCTCATATTCTCCTTGAAATATTTAAGCAGATAAGTGCGTCTGCCAGCGCAGGTAAAAAGAATATTCATATTTATAGGATTAAATTGTTCTATTTGAAAATTTTCAATTCTTAGAAAAACACAAATTTTTGTTTTATTTGATTTTTATAACTCGTAACTCCTCAGAAAGTATGAAGTCTTTCCATAAGACTTCTGGTTAGAGGGGGTTAGTCTATAGTTGCGTCTTCGACAGTCAAAAATGTTCGACCTGCCATTTGTAGCCTTCTATATTCATCAAAGTTCATCAAATTAGGAGATGCTTCTATATCTTTTCTTTGTATGACCTTTTTAAAGGTCATAATAATAATTCGTATATCCATAGTAAAAGAAAGGTGTTCTGCATAATAGGCATCATACTCAAATCGTTCTTCCCAAAGTACATGGTTGCGTCCATTTACCTGTGCCCATCCTGAGATTCCGGGGCGAACAGTGTGGCGCAAACGCTCACGCTCTGTGTAGTAAGGCAAATATTCGGGAAGTAATGGACGAGGACCAATAAGCGCCATATCACCCTTCAGCACATTAATCAACTGAGGCAACTCATCAATCGACGTTTTACGGACAAACTTGCCCACGGCTGTGATTCTGTCCTTGTCGGGCAGCAGATTGCCTTCGGCATCGCGCTCATCGGTCATCGTCTTGTATTTGATGATTTTGAAAATCTTGCCATGTAGACCCGGTCGCTCTTGCAGGAAAAACGCTCCTGCCCCCTTATTGGCAAAATGTAGCCAAATCGTGACCACAGCCAAAACTGGACTGATACAAACCAGAGCCACCAGCGCAATCAAAAAATCAATCCCCCTCTTAAAAAAATCCCGATACATATTTTAATATATTTTCAAAATTTCCACAATTCGTTCGTCTCCACACAAACAAAAAACAATACATTTATAGTCTCTTTCACTTATAAAATCTTCTTTAGATTTTTTTAATAGATTTTCATTGTGAAGAAAAGACTTAGTCTTTTTAGACTTTTGTAATTTCTTTATAAAACTCAATTTGGCATTTTTGGACAAAGCTCTTTTCGAAGCGAGAGGCTATCATCGGTCGGGCATTGCTTCGCATTGTTTCGCGAGCGGTGTCATCGGTCAGCATGCGCTCCATAGCGTCATAGAGGGCATTTGCATTCTTTGAAGGAATTATTAACCCATTTTTCTCATTTTCGATAATCTCGCGGCTTCCATTGATATCTGTCACTATTGATGGGAGCCCCATTGCGCCAGCTTCAAGCACAGTGTTTGGGAAACCTTCACGATACGAAGGCATCACAAAGCAATCTGCATTCACGTACATCCGTAGCAAGTCGTCGTCATACTTTGGACCACATGCGTCAATTGCCTCATTCGATTCTATTTGCTCTCGTGTGGTATCACTTATGGGATCGAGCTCATGCTCATAGCTGCCAACCAGAATAAGCCTTGCATTTTGATGCTTGTCATGCAATTTCACAAAAGCTTCTACCAGCTCATTGATGCCCTTGTCGCCAACAATGCGTCCAACAAACACAAAGGTAAATGCTGATGGGTTCTTCGACACGTCGAAACGCCATGGAGAGAAACGTTCCATATCCACGCCGCGCACATTACCGTAGCCCAGCACCTTCATCGGCTTTTTGGTGATACCGCCATTCTTCAAGTCGTTGAGCACACCCTGCCCTTCGGGAATTATATGAGTGGCACAAGCGCAAGTAAGCCAATCGGTGGCCATGAGTATGCGCCGTTTCAAGCCAGCAGCCGTAGGCCATACCAGCCCAGTGAATGTATGTACACGCACAGGCACACCGCATAGCCACCCTGCCATCATGGTGATAAGCCCCGCCTTAGGTGTCATGGAATGCACTATTTCTGGTCTCTCTTCACGAAACACTTTCACCATCTTCCATAGCGATTTTAAGTCGTGAATAATCGAAATATGCCTTTCCATAGGCACCTCAATAGTCTGTACACCCATTTCTTCAGATAAGCACTGAAGTTCTGCCCCTGGCGACGATACTCCAATCACCTCATAATCCTGTTGCAATTGTGGTATCAAGTCTCTATAGAACCCAATCGACTGTGCAACAGTAGTTACCCGAATCAGTTTCTTTTTCTTCATTTAGTGTTACATTGTTCAATTTTTCTTAGGTAAATTCTCAAGACCAACAATATTTCGCAAGATAAATCTTCGTAGTATTTTTTTGATGGAAAATCAAATTTTGGCCATTTTTGATAAAATGTTTTTCGCTTTGAACATGGCTACAAAAAGCCAAGCAAGATGGTGTTTTACAAACCAAAAGCGTATTTTCCCTTTTTTTGAAAAAGCATTCATCTTAATCCAGGATGCTGCGACATTAGATTCAGGAAACAGTGTGTAGAATTCCTTTAACCAATCATATCGAGATGTTACAAGATTAAGTTTTGCAAGATATTTGAGGGTGAGGACAGTTTTTTTATAATTGTCGGCATCATGTTTGCTTTCAAAGAATTCTTCTAAATATGTGGCACACTTTATCATCTGATTTATCTTGTCTCGACTATAACCACTGGTAATCGCACTTGTATTTGTTTGATTATAATGGTAAACAGGTCCGTCTATCTGTGAAAATCCATTTGCGTAATAGAAAACACGAAGCATTAGACCATTGTCTTCCCACATGTTAATTCCGTAGAACGGCTGAAAATCGTTATCTGTATAGATGCTTTTTCGCACTAACTTGTTCCAGCAGAACATACCTTCACTGTCACACCACCAATTTCGTGCGACTTCTTTACAAGACAAAGGTATTTGGTGATATCGGCGCGTTATCCCCCAATCCTTATACTCGTCACGTATTGGACACTTTACAACATCAGCTCCAGATCGGATTGCCTCACAATACATTTTTTCATAGAGTTCGGTGTCAACCCAATCATCGCTGTCGCAGTGGATTATGAAATCTCCCGTTGCAATATTCATTCCATGCCGACGAACAGCGGCTAGGCCGCTGTTCGTCGGCATGCTCTCTATTTTTACAATTTTTTTTTCTTTTGTAAAACGTGATTGAAATTTTTCTATTACGGTCTGAAGAACAGACATACTATCATCGGGTGTGCAGTCATCAATAAAGATATACTCCACATCATTAAGTGTCTGTTTAAATAGACTCATTGCACAACGTTCTATATATCTCTCAACGTTGTAAACTGGTACGATTACTGAGACCTTGGGCATAAGTTGAAGTGTTACCACTAAAGATTCTTTATGACAAAAGAATTGTAGTATTTTGGTGGTTTTTTAGAAATTTGCAAAAAGCATTAAATTAATAGTTGGTTTTAAGGAAGTTGAGTATTTTTACGTTCCAATTTATAATGATAAATCAAGTGTGATTAACGGCACATCTTTGCTTCCACCATTATACTAACTGCGAGATATTGGGCATATAGCTTTATTTTCTGTTAAAACGAATCTTTTTTTTATGAACAATATTATAAAGCCATGTTGGCAAAATATAAGTAATGATTGGTTTAATGCAAAAAATATACGAAAAGATACTCAGCTTTAGAGTTTTGTAAGCTATATATGATGAATATACACTGTTACAAGTCATTTTCCAAGATTTTCTACGCAACAAGGCTTCCCTATCATCTCTCATGGCGTAGAGACACTCGTCTAGGTTGTACCCTTTTAAACCTATTGAATACATTTTCATCCAAAGATTAAAGTCTTCGTTTCTTAACAGTTTAGGATCTACAGTATATCCATCAACTGCTTTATAAGCATCTGTTCTCACCATTGATGGCGCATGACAATGGGGTGTTCCATAAATGAAATCTTTTTTCTTTGGGGCGTAACCTCCTTTCCCCCTTCGGAATTCGCCATTTTCGTCAAAATATATCATAGGTGTGCTCACCACGGCATATTCTGGGTGCTCGTCGAGAAATTTGATTTCTTTTTCAAATCGAGTGGGGAGGCTGATGTCATCGCCGTCCATGCGTGCGCAATATTCCGTGTCGGCATACTCCAAGCAGTGGTTCAGTGTGTAGTTCAATCCCATGTTGCGCTCGTTCTTGATTACAATCACATTTTCGTGCATTTTTGCATTTTCTTCTGCAATCTTCAAAGTGTCATCTTTGGAACCATCATCACACATGACGATTTTGAAATCTTTATAGGTTTGGGCATAAAGGGAGTCAAGTGCTTCCTGAAGTGTGGGTGCACAATTATAGATGCCCATAAGAACTGTGATTCGTGCCATATTTAACCTTGTTTATAACTATTGTGGAGTTATGAGTAATATACAAATTCCATGAAAATGGTGAAGGCAAGGTGAGCAATGAATATTTTTGATACAACTTTGTATCTGTTCACGCCCCAATTTCCATTGAGTAAAGGATAAATCAAAACAATGGGGTAGATTAACCAAGAAAGATATGCAATGCGATTGGTGAATGTTGCATACATACAGAGCATCCATATAGCATTGGCTGTCAAATACACTTTCAGTAGCAAATCATACATCGTTGATTGTATCCGATGCTTGTATATGGCATGATATCCCACCAGCACAGGCATAAAAGAGTAAAGCACAAAATCGATGCGGAAGCCACTTTTACCACCCCAATCACTATTTGTGCTACTCAGATATTCCGCACCCGATTCATCGGCTATACCTGCAAACATGTCTTGGAAAAAAGCAACTCTGGTCAATGCGCAAATCAAGCAAAAAAACCACAGCCAGAAAAAATGTTTGGGATTCTTCCAGAGCACTGCTATTATAAAGGCTGCAATCGGCATTGTCATACTGTGATGTAAACCAAGTGTGATGGCCATAAGTGGAATGCACACTTTCCAGTTTCGGTAGAATGACAATGCTAAAATGAATACCGATGCCGCAGCACCTGCTTTGATGCCGTTTGTGGCGTAGCTGAAAGTGGAAAAAGCACCAAGAAAGGTTAAATAGGCTATTGCAATGTCTGCTTTAAAAAGCCTTTTGATTCCCCAATAGGCGCAACCGAAATAAATGGCGGCAATCAATACAAAGAAGAATGTTGTGCCCAAATTGATAGACCCTACAAAAGCAAGTAGATTATCAAAAACGAAATTCTCGGCAGACCAATCCCAGTGGAAAGGTGTATTCTCGTAAAATGCGTGATAGTAATCTATGTAATTCATCATGTCCACAAATACGTAACTCGCTGGTCGGAAACCGATGAATATAATCATAAAAAGCATCAACCAAAATGCACTACTATTCCTTTTCTGACTCTGGTAAAATGTTGTGGAAGAATCAGAAGCCCTATATCGATACCTATGGTAAACAAAGAATGACAAAACTGCCACTATAAATAGATATATTGAATAATACGCTCCAGCTATCATTTTCTAAAGGTCATTATGTTTATACACTTGTTGATAAATTTCACGCCAAATCGTCGTGCCAATAGATTTTTCAACAAGTGCAATTTATATCTTATTGTATTATGGTTAATCCAAGAGCAGTCGTATAAATGAATACTTACTGTTCGATCTGTGATATTTAATTTATTTGCTTGCGTGTGGTCCATCGGACATAACACATCAGCGGGGTAAATCCACACTCCTGCCACTTCTTGAGGTTCGTCGTTGTTGTCATTTAACCCATGGCTTAACAGAGTTTCAGTTGTGTAGCTTACAATGGTTTTTGTGTTCAATGTGCCATCTTCGTTTTTGAATGTAAGGGAGTCGTAAGATTTCAAAAACTCTTTATACAGTTCAAGTCCAGAAGTGGCTCCGATGCCAAGACCTGGGGCAACTCCAAAACCATTACCGTTATAAGATGTCCCACAAATATTTTTAATAAAAGCCCCTTGTTCACGTCCCATAAACGGGCCTCTTTCCAAGATGTCGTCAAATGGTTTGATTACTTCCACATCGGTGTCGAAATAGATTCCGCCGAAGTGGTAGAGAATCCAAAAGCGCGCATAATCGCTTACGAAGGCGTATTTTTTTGCTTCGTAGGCTTCTGCGGTGTAGGGTATGATGCTCACATCAAAGTTGTCTTCGTTCCACTCCTTTATTTCGTAGTCGGGGAAGAACTTTTTCCAGCTGTTGATGCATTTAATGGCAGATTGCGGCAAAGGGTTGCGACCAAACCAGCAATAATGAATTATCTTAGGTATCATATATTAACCTCATATTATTTTTAACCACGAATCACTCAAATTTCACGAATATTTTTTGCCTAACGCACTCATTGATCATTTATTCTCGTGTGATATGTGAAATTCGTGGTTCCGTTTTCCTTATTTATTTGAGTTCTATTTTACTTTTCGTTCGTATTCAAGTTTTGTGGCGTTGCCAAAGTTGAAAAGTATGCCCAATTTAAAACCTGTAGCTTTGAGATAATTGAAAACTTGCGCTCTATGGATGTCGTTGAGGTCGTTTACAGCTTTTAGCTCAACTATTATATTGTTATAGCACACGAAGTCTGCTTTATATGTTTGGCACAGTTTATGACCATCGTATGTGATTGTGAGTTCTTTTTCTCTCTCGTAAGGGATACCTCTTTTCTGGAATTCTAATTCTAAAGCCTCTTGATATACTGCCTCAAGAAAGCCAGTTCCCAATACATTATAAACATGCAAAGCGGCACCTGTGATGCAATAACTTTTTTCCTTGAAATAAATCATATCATCACTATATATTATTTAACAAATCACTCGAATTTCACGAATTATAAATGTTCATACGATGTTTTTTTTAAAAAATATTCGTGTGATATGTGAAATTCGTGGTTCCGTTTATTCATTAATTAGTGTGTAGATTTTTTCTACTTCTGATTCGTTGCCGTAGTCGTGGGTTTTGAGGTGGGCGATGATGTGCTCTTGATGGGGCTTGTCGCATATCACCTTTGCAAGACCGTGGGCGCAGCCCTCGTTGTCCATCGGCACGATTACGCCATCTACGCCCGAACGGATTTGGCTGGGGGCAGTGGGGTAGTTGGTCGCCACTACTGGCTTACAGAGCATTTGCGCCTCACGCACGGTCACGCTTTTGCCCTCGTAGCGTGATGGCTGCACATAAATGTCGCAAGCTTTGATATATGGATAAGGATTGCTCCGCTTTCCGAGTAAGATAACGTGCTCTTCCATTCCTGCCTCTTTAATTTTTTTGCGTATTAGTGCCTCGTCGCCACCATAACCGATAATGTACCACTTAATATTTAGTTTTGTTTTCCCAATTAGACGCTTGCAGATATCAGGCACATTATCGTAATTTTTTTGCTCAGAGTAGCGCCCAATTGAAAGTAGAGAAATTTTATCAGTTTGGCGAAATTCTTTATCCACGTCTTTGAGCTCAGCACGCTTGCGAACGAAAGACGGAGAGAGTATATTCTCAATTTCCACAATCTTGGGGGCAAGCGATGGAAACACTTGAAGAAAAGTGTTCGTGACATCACCAGAGATTGATGCCACATAGTCGTATTTCTGCCAAACTTTCAATTCTTCCTCTGCATCGACCCACACTCTTGTATAATCGGTATGAATCCAGGCGATTTTCTTTTTTACCTTTACCTTTTCTGCAACAATTCGGTGTGGCGTGAGGAAACTGATAGCAAGGTCGTAGGTCACCGACTGGTTGATTTTGGGCAGCAATGGGGTGGTGCATTTCGACATCTTGTCTAATCCGCTATTGTTTTCCAGCGTTGAACCACTACGCTTGTATGCTTTTTGGGACAAGCACTTTGCCCACAACCGAGCGGCGGCGATGCCCCAAAAACCACGCTTCACAAGCTCTACGATTGGGCGTTCCAACACCGAATATTTGGGAATTTGCGGCAACAGATTCACCCATTCGGGGATGAACTGCATCATTTCACCGCGATGATCGTAGAGAAACAAATCCACATCCACACGCGCAGGGTCAAGAGCATTAAGCAGTCCCACAAGTGCTGTCTCTGCACCACCAATCTCCATGTAGTGCATGGCTATAAATATCCGTGGATTCATTTGAGATTATTGGCTAAATAGGTCATAGATAATTTTATATCTCTGTTCAAGAGTTCGTTTGCTATTGAATAATCGATATCTGAACAGAGGCCTTGATTAGTGACGTTTACGCTTATTAATCTATCAAGAATGCCGTATTTTTGTAATAAATCTTTCATTCGGGTATTTAATCCGTCCTCTCGGTTTACTACAAAAAAGTTTTTTTCAAATATTATTGAAAATGCTGTGGCATGAAAAGAGTTACTGATGATGCATTTTGCATTTTTTATCAATGAAAGAAACGAGGAGGGTCCCACATTCACAAAGTTACGACTAGCATATTTCTGTTTATAAGGTCCAACGGAATAGATTGGGCAATGATGCTGTTTAGAGAGCTGCTCTGCTATTTTTTGCATAGCACCACCTTTTTCAAAACTATACACGAGAATATAATCTTTGCCCTCTCCATTATTGTCGCTGACTGATTCCCATTGGTCTTGGGAGAGTAAGAACACTGGGTCAACGACAACAATTCCGTTATGGCCTGTTGATTTAAGAATATTTATTCCCGATTCCTCACGCACTGATATTGCGTTAAAGTTGTCAAGCATCTCTTTAACAAAACTTTCTGTGCCTTTTCTTAATTTCTCGGTAGCGAAGCTTGCCGCATAGCTGATTTTTTTTGCTTTTCCAAAATTAAGATAAAAAGCAGGGTCTATTCCGTTGTTGAATGTTGTGTTCCATATTTGATCGCTACCAGCCACATATACATCTGCTTCAGGGGGATTTGCTCTAAGTTCTTCGAATGAATTATATCTTTTTGTTAATCGCAGATATTTCTTCGTGAATTCGTCGAATACCTTTTTTCGGGGCAATGCTGATACTCGCCCAGGAAACTTTGCCAAATTGTAGAGCTGCCAAAGAATGGGTTTGTGAAATCGCTCATTTCCAACGCCCCATAGTTTGTAATGGTTGCTCAGATACCAAGGCTTATAATCAATCACTTCTACCTCATGTCCATCGCTCTCCAAATAATTTTGAAGTGCAAATGCTTGAAGTGAAGCCCCAAGATTATAGACATCATGACATGTGATAGTTTTAATTTTCATAATGGCTTATTGATTTAGCATACAGATTATTTTACAATCATTTTCATGAAGTGAAAAAGTTTTATTCTGCATTGTTCTATAATAAAGCTACTGATGTATATGAGTGTTGGAGCGACTAACAAAAAAGCAATATATGGGCAATCTGTATAGAGATTTACTCGTAGTATTTCTTTGAAAAAATAAGAGTAGAATAATGGGTGCATATGTAATACATATACAGCAAGACATGGCGCAGCTAGGAGATTAATCCTTCGACTGCTATAATGCATGCTTTTAAAAAATTGAAATAGGCAAATTGCCCCGAAAAAAACGAATATGGTATCATAGCTCAGAAGTGCGTCAAATGAAAACCCTAGCAACTTGGAATAGCAGATTTGAAATAATCCGCAAGCCATCATACTGATGAAATATCCTAGCAAATACCAACTCTTACAAAAGCTCCCCACTACTGGATTATAAAGCCTTATGTATCTTCCTGTTAGGTAAAGGAAAATGAAATTTATGATTCCATAGCCAGAGTCTTCGGTTATGGAAGGAAAATTTGTGATGAAACCTAATGTAGGAATTATCACGAACGCTAAAAACATTGTTATTAGTAAGTTTTTGTAGCTTTTCTTGTTCAAATGCTCTATAAGGATATTTAAAAATGGACTAATTAGGCATAAAATAAAGTAGATTGTTATAAACCAGTACTGTTTGGTGACTACAGGTAATAGTTGCATCCAATCTTTTGAAAATGTCAGTGTATGAATTCCAAGAATTATAGAAATTATTAAAAAACCAACTGAATAAAATGTTACCATCCCATTCAGAGTTAGTAATTTTTTGTACTTTAGTTTTAAACCAAAGTATCCTGTGATCAATATAAAAATATTTACCGACACTGTGCAAAAAGGACGTATAACCTGATTAATATACCAAGAAGAGTCAAACGTGTTCTCGTATTTATGAACCATAATTATGTGTCCACAAATAATGAACAGCATACAGATGATTCTCAATAGTTCAATGTTTGAATCGCGTACTATTTGAGTGGGATTTTTATCAGTCATTTTAGTAAATTCTTAATATGGCTATATCAGTGCTTCAACTTTCTTTGCTTCAGTGAGATGGGTTATATTATTTTCCCTTTTCACTTCGTCTATGATAGATTTGCGCAGTTCGTTATCCGTAATCATTCGATAAATGCTATCAGCAATGCTCTTGCCATTCATCTCTGCAATCAACCCGTTTTTTTCGTGCGTGATTTGATTATACACCACGTCAAAATTAGTGCTAACTATCGGTTTCCCTAAAATTTTTGCCTCAGCAATAGTCATTCCAAATCCTTCAAATTTTGATGTTTGCACATACACATCAGCTTGTTCCATATATTTATAAGGATTGGTTTGAAGTCCAAGAAGAATGATGTGGTTAGTGAGTGCGTTTGTTTTTATGTTATGTTCTATTGTTTGCCGTTCTGGCCCCTCTCCGATAAAATACCATTTAAATTTTACTCCGTTTTCTTTAAGTATTTTTGCCGCTTCTATGGCAATATCATAACCTTTTGGGGGAACGAGTCTTCCTGTGGTGACGAATATGTATTCTCCATTGTCTTTTCGGAGATTGACACATGATTCTTTTGCAAGTTTGCGCGTCAAATCTGGATTTATAATATCCCAGACAGTGATGTATCTCTCTGAAAATTCGGGCATACGCATATCCATCATTTTGTGCAACACATCTGATACAGGGCAAATATAATCAAACTTTTGGTAGAATTTGCTGTTGAATTTTGTATTATATCCAGCTTTGAAAATGTCTGCATTTATCCATGCAATTTTTTTGCAATCTGTGAATTTGTTTGCTGCAAGAAAAGTCGGTATCCCTTGTTGATATGCTACCACTGTATCCCATTTCCCTGCAGGAATTTTTAATGCCCACCCTTGACATTTCCACAATGTTTCTGCTGTATGCTCATTCTTTCCTATGAGTTTATTCAAACGGTACATTATAGAATAAAATAAACCACCCAATTTGAATTTTATACGTTCGGATTTTGAATATAAGGGTTGCTCTACAATATGCACATCTTCAGACAAAAGAGGCATAAATGCTCCCCTTGGATAACGCATCCACAGATATATTTCGTATTTATTTTGATTCAACAGTGGTAAAAGAGATACCAAACTTTTTTCTGCTCCACCACATGTTAAAGAATCAATGATGAAAAGTATGCTTTTGTGCATATTTATTGTTTTTTCACAAGTTTATTGTTTTTTCACAAGCAGATATCCGAACGAATTAGCTAAATACATAAATAGTCGTTCTATTCGCCAACGTATTTTATATGCCAATGTTGGTCTTTCTTCTGCAGTTCGATATTCTCTCCACCCACCTAATGCAAGATGTTTGCAATAGCTATTGTCATCTATTGATGTGACGTCAAAAAACATTGAGGGGAAAACAGTAAGATAATCCAATTTTTGAATGACATTTTTAGAGGGATGTGGGTTATACCCGTATAGTTTTCCTATCTCGCTTTGTATAAATGGTAATAATAATGTACTATATTTTAATGCCATTGGCAATGAGTCGTCTTCAGATAGTTTAAAATGTCTATTATTATAATAAGATAAGCACTTTCCAATAAACTCATTATGATCTACTGCTCCGAAACAATGGCTTGTCATATACATTTCAGTACTTCGTCCTTCTACATGTATGGAGTTCTCTTTGCCAATAAAACAGTCCTCGTTTAGGAAACGATCCAATGAATTATATAAAAGGCAATCTGTATCTAGATAAATACCTCCATAATTATATATTGCATATAAACGAACGAAATCTGCTGCAAAAGCCCATTTTTTTTCTTTTAGGGTTTCTGATAACCAAACAGACTCTATTTCTTTTATCTTTTCAGAATCCCAGCAAATAAAATTATATTCGGGCATATATTTATGCCACGACTCGATACACATCTTTATTTGTGTGGGAAAATCTTCCCCCGAGAACCATGTGTAATGTATAATTTTAGGTATCATTATATACAAATTATTTATGCTGTATTTTATATTTTATATTTTGCAATATTTCTATACGTTCATTACTATTCATCATCACAAGAAAACAAATAGATATCGTAATAATAATTGCACAAAAAGAAAATTCTATCAGCTCTAAAATATTGTCAACAAATAATGCTGATATATAATTAAGAATCAAATATATTAACGAAACAGATAGTAAAGAAGGAAACAGTGCTGACTTGATGTACTTCTTAATATGAAAATGTTTACATTGTTTTTTTAACAAAATGAGATTTGAAACACAGAAGAATACTTGTAGTAGAACAAACATCTGAAAACAGTTCTCATAATCAAAATCACCTTTAAGCATTATATACATTAGTGGTATGCTTAAAATACTGATTGTTCCATTGATGAATCCCATAAGCTTAACTTTGCCAACAGCATGAAAACCAACAATCAATATTAAAGAAATGCATGAGAATAAATTCATTATCAAAGAATATCTACATAATATAACAGTTGATGTTGGAACTTCTTTCAACCAAAGTTCTAAAATATAATTCATCTTTATATAAATTATAAAGGTACTTAGCATTAACATACCCACAGCCATCTTGGTTGCAAAACACATGAGCCTATTCATCTCTTCGTAACTACCGACAGCATAATTTTTTATTATTGCAGGTTTAAATGCCATTATTATATTACTAGAAAATCCCATAAGTATGCCTTGAACTGTTGATGCAATACCATTTGCCGCATTTAAAGCGACCCCATAAAATGCATTCAGGACGAAACTTGTTCCTTGTTGTTTTACTGTCCAAGAAAGATTTCCATATAGGTCCCACACGGAAAAAGATAGCAAGGGTGTTATATATTCTTTGTCCCATACCCAGTGGAAGCGTGATTCTTTGAAGTGGCGCAGGCTGTAGATGCGGTATATCATCATGATGATGAGGCTTACGGCAAAGGTGAGTACGGCGTAGAGTTTGAGCTTGTCGAAATCACCGATGGTGAGCAGGTACACGATGAGCAGCTTTAACGTCACGTTGAGGATTTCCATGTAGGCATATACGTCCATTTTTTCGTGGGCGATGATGGTGGCGTTGTATGGCACTTGTGTGATGCTCAGCATGGTGGCAAGTATGCTGAACTGGTACACCCAGTGTGCTGCCTCCATGCGACCTTCGGGTATGTTGAGTTTATTGCATAGGAACCACAACCCCACGGTTTCTGCCAAGATGAAAACGATTATTGCGATGGCAATGTGCACGATTAGGGCAGATGAGAAGGTTTTGGCAAGCCGGTCTTTGTCGCCTCGGCCGAGCTCGAAGGTGAGGAATCGGCTGGTGGCTCCGCTCATTGATGCGTTGAGGAAACCCATCATTGCCACCACGCCGCCTACCACGCCATAAATGCCGTAGTCTTCTACACCGAGGGTGGCGAGCACTACGCGCGATGTGTATAGTCCCACTACCATGCTGATAAACATGCGAATGTAGAGCATGATGGTGTTTTTGGCTATGCGTTTGTTGTTGGATGTGGTGTCTTGCATTGTGGGGGGATTGGACTTTAGGGGGTGGGGGCGAGGAGGTGCTTGGGGATGTAGATGGTGGCTATTGCCACTACGCCGGGAATGGAGATGACGAAGCGTTTGTCGCCTCTGATTTTTACGATGTAGCCTTCCTGGTCTTTGAATATGCCGTCGAGCACTCGCACTTTGTCGCCCATCGCCAAGTTTTCGTCAATCACTTCCAAGTTGCGGCACCCCGATTCCACGGCGGTTCTGAACACGTCGATGTCGCGCTGCGTGATGGGGCAGAGCGTCTTTTCGCCGGGCATTCGGTATGGCCACATTTTTTTGCTGTCTTGCATTTTCAGCGCAAACGCCTCTGTGCATTTCACGAAAATCACCGATGGCAGCAATGGTTTGTCTTGAAATGCTTCATCGGTGGGCGTGTCGTAAGATGCGTCTTTGAGTTGCTTGCGCAATGCGTAGTAGGTTTCAAAGCCTTCGCGTCGGGCTATAGCTTGCGCTTCGTGGGGTGTGCGTACCGACATTCGGAACGCGTACCACTGGAGCGATTGGGCTGTTGATTCCATAAAAAAAGATTGCGAATGTGTATAAGGTCCCCAAACCCAGGCACATTGCCTGCGGTCAAAATGACTCGCGCTGCATTTTCTCTTTCAGCATCCCGGCTCTGTACAGCTCTGCACACAGCCTGTTGGGTGAGTCATCGGGGAACTTGGTTTTCCTTGCCGACTTCGCAAATCGGGTACGGAAGTGGTTGACTGTTAGTGATATGTTAGCGTCGTGGGGCGATGTTTCACGCCCCCGATGCGTTAATTCTGCTATTTATTCCCAGTTGTAAGGATAGCGGGTGATGTCGTCTTCGGTGAGACGCTCGCCCGATTGAACTTCAATGATGTAGAGGTCGGTGATGGCGCGAATGGCGTGGAACTGCTCACGGCGCACATGCACCACGTCGCCAGCCTTCACTATGCGCTCTTCGCCACTCAGCACCACGCGGCCTGTGCCGTTGATGATGGTCCACACCTCTTCGCGTTGGTGGTGCACCTGATAGCTGATGTTTTTGCCAGCCTTGATGCAGAGCTGCTTGGTGAGCACTTTCTGACCGTCGGGAAACTCGATGTGGTCAATCACCTTGTATTCGCCCCAGCGGCGCTCCTCGTACATTGGGCGTGCGTCGGGACCGAGCTTCGCAAGGTGGGTTTTGAGCTCTTCGGAGTGGGCTTTGTCAGCCACCAGAATGCCGTCGCTGCTTGCTGCCACCACCAAATTGTCGGTGCCGAGGCAAATCAGCGGCATGCTGAGCTCGTTCACCACATGGGTGTTTTTTGCCTCAGGGTCGAGCACCACTTTGCCAATGGTCTGATTGGGCAACTCTTCGGTGAGGGCATTCCATGTGCCGAGGTCTTTCCATTGGCCAGTGAATGGAATCACTGCCACCGATTCGGCACGCTCTGCCACTTCGTAGTCGAAGCTGATTTTTGGGAACTCTTGATAGCGTGAGCGAACTTCAGCAAACGATGGCGCGCTCACGTATTTATTGAGAATCGAGGTGATGTAGCCAAGACGGAACGCAAATACGCCACCGTTCCACAGTGCACCTTCGGTGAGCAACTGCTCGGCAAGCTCGTGCTTTGGCTTTTCCACGAATCTGTGCACTTGGCGAATGTCTTTTTCTGCATCGGCAGCCTGTGGCACGATGTAGCCAAATTTGGAGGAAGGATTCGTGGGGGTGATACCCATCAGCACGAGGTCGGCGGCCTTAGCCTCCACAGCCTTCACCATTTTTGCGATAGTCTGGAAATATCCGCTTTCGGTGTAGGGGTCGCAAGGCATCACCACCACCGTTTCGTCGGCTGGGCATTGCTTTTCTTTTTGGAGATATGCTGCTGCAAGTGCTATGGCAGGGAAAGTGTCGCGACGAGCAGGCTCGGTCACGATGTCGACTCCGTATTCGCTAAGTTGGTTGGAAATCATATCGGCTTGTGCAGCACTCGTTGCCACTGTGATGCTTTCAAGCAGTCCTGCTTCTTTGATTTGGCGTACCACTCGTTGCACCATCGATTCTTTTTCGCCGTCGGGTGATTTCAGCAAGCGAAGAAACTGTTTTGCCTGTGCTCCGTTAGATAAAGGCCATAAGCGCTGACCAGAACCACCTGATAATAAGATAATTTTCATGTTTATGTTATAATATATTTGCCAGGCATTTTTTTGCCCGATGTAAACCTTTCACGCGTGCACGCATACACGTGCGCACAATATCACGCAAATTTACAACTTTTCTGCCAATTTTTGAAATTTTAAGCAAGCTAAATAGCCCATGTGCAGCAATCTTTTTCGCTTTCTTTTTCGCTTTTATGAGAGAAATGAGGGTGGGGTGTGCTTTTTAGTTCAGTGGATAAATACTGGAGGGCACGGAAACAAAAACATAAAAAACATCCTTTTGCCGATGTCAGTGCTTCGCACCTGTCGTTAGTGCTGCGGCATGTCTGATTTCAAGCAGAGGCTTGAATCAGCCACACCACAACCCTAACGTCGCCCTCTTACGAGGCCGATGACATCGCCAAAAGGGCAAAAACCGCTCGCCTTCGGCGAAAAACCAATCTTCAGAAATCAGATTATCTGAAAACGCAAATATAAACCCGAATCATAACGTAGGGACATGCCTTCGGCATGTTTCGATGCAAACAGCAATGTGTCAACGCATTGGAAACATGCCGAAGGCATGTCCCTACGCTATGGCGTTATCGTTTTGGGTAGTTTGATGCGGTTTTTTTACCAAGAATTTATTTTATCATCAGTGTTTTTTCGCCGTGAAACGGCGAGCGGTTTTTATCCTTGGGGCAAAGTGGAAGGCCCTCGTAAGAGGGTGGCGGAGGGATTGTGTGGTTGGCGGCATGGAAACTCGTTTCCAATGACGCAAAACGCACAGTCGCACCGCCAAATGCGAAGCATTCCACTTTGCCCCAAGGCTGTTTTTTATGTTTTTGTTTTTGATCCCATTCACGATTCGGCAACAATGCATAATTTATCCCCAGAAATTTCTCACTGAACCGTGATTTCCATTTAGCCGTTTTTTACTGATCTTGGGCGCGAAAAAAAGGCTATGCCGATTTGTGGCATAGCCTTGTGTTGATTCAATGCCGTTGTGGCATTTGGGGTTTACATAATTTCTTTGAGTTTCGCTTGTATTGCTTCTTCGAAGTTGTTAGCAGGGTCTTTGAAGAATTCTGTGAGTTTTTGCTTTTGTTCAGGAGTGGCTTCTTGTTCTGCTTTTTTCATCAGAGCTTCGAAATCCTTCATGCTTTGATCTTCTTCAATTACACTTAATTCATCCGCAGTCTTGCAAGCTTTAATCTTTGCCAAAACGAATTTACCTTGTGCGATTAAGTCTTCAGCGATGTCGCCAGTCTTTTCTGGAGCCACGAGTTCGGTAGCTTCAGCAGTCTTTTCTTCTACAGCCTCAGTCTTTGTGCTATCGGCAGTTGCTTCACTTGATTTTTCAGCGCCCTTTTGGCAGCTTACGAGGGCCAATACAGCCACAAACATAAATAATACTTTCTTCATGTTGTTAGGTTTTTTGTTTGTTTTTCCTCTGCATAGCCCATATTCAGAGGAGAGTTGTTTTTAGAAGTGATTTGTGCGTGGGCTATAAGGCGAATATTGTGTATCCGCTTAAAAATCAAAAGATTCGCACAAACGATTAATTATTATTGTTTTCCTATTTTTTCTTCAGTTCTTGTTCTTTTTTCATTACAGCACCTATGAATTTAAGCGCTTCATTTTGAGAAGCCTTTTGGAATTGCTCCTTGTATTCTGGGTGGTCTTTTTCGTAGTCCTCGAATTCTTTTTGAATTGGTTCGATTTTCTTTTCGATATCATTAAATTCTTCAAGAGTCTTGCAGTTTTCTACTTCAGACGTCATGTATTCGAATATGGCTTTCGCATCTTTTTCAGCGTCGCCGGTTGGAGATGGTGCGCCTCCACCGCATGCGGTGAGAACAAACACAGTGGCAAGTGTTAATAAGATTTTCTTCATGTTGTTTTGAGGTTTTACTTTCCTTCTCGCGCTCAAAGGAAGGAGGTTGTAAAAAAATGCGAGAGCGCACATTAAGTATGTTCGCATTGGTTTTCTTTGGGCAAATATACAAAGAATAACTGTTAATCAAAACTTTTTCAGCACAAAATCGTGTTGTGTAATCACGTTTTCCCTAATTTTGCGTAAAATTTGATAAAATGGATATATTATCACGAATAAAAGAAGATAAAGGATTTGTGGGAAATGCAATGCACATTCCCCGTGAGGCTCAAGCCAAAGCGCGCCGCTTGTGTTGGAAATTCAATAATTCCGACCCCGACGACCCCAAGGCTCAACGCGACATATTGATGCGCCTGTTCGGCACTTATTATTCGTCGGTGTATCTGATGCCCAGTTTCAGGTGCGATTTCGGTTTCAATATTCATTTCAAGGGGTTTGCGCTGGTGAATTATAATTGCGTGTTTCTCGACACATCGCCTATTCGCATTGGCAGAAGTGTGCTGATCGGACCAGGTGTGGTGCTTGCTTGCGCAGGTCACCCCATTCACTCCGAGCAACGCTGCTCAAGTGCGCTCGAAACGTCGGAGCCAATCACTATTGAAGATGGTGTTTGGATTGGCGCAAACTCCACAGTTTGTGGCGGTGTGACGATAGGCGAGGGGAGTGTGATAGGCGCGGGAAGCGTGGTCACTTCCGACATACCGAAGGGCGTGATTGCCGCAGGTGTGCCTTGCAAAGTGCTGCGTGAAATCACCGAAGCCGACAGGATTGCACCAGAGCGAATAGAGTTCTAAACTATTTGATTTGAGGTGATAAAAAAAATAGGAAATGATATACAAGTTGTCCCTGTGATAATTTAGTAATGATTGAAAAAATCCCGTAGGGATTTGATGTGCGTAGGCAGGTATGCAGCGAAGGTTATGCGAAATGAGCGAAGCGAAATGGAGCATAACCGAAGCGAAATGCCTGCAAATGTCGCATAACAAATATGCATCCCAGCGGGATGCGATTTCGCCATTATACGGCAATTTGATGTTGTCGCATTCCGCTGGAATGCAACATCCTGACATATCTATTGCAGGCATTTGCTCGAACAAGTTCGAGCGAGCTAAAGGTTCGAAAAGATTTCATTTCGCTTCGCTCCATTACATCTTTTCTGCATACCTGCCTACACACATCAAATTCCTAACGGAATTTCTTCGCATCTTTTTTAGGACAACATGTATATCATTTCCAAAAAATAATGGTCGCTCTTGTAGGAGCGACCATTATTGTCAATATCCGACAAAAGATATTAGTACTTGATTTTATCGTTTTTCTCGTCCCACTTTTTGAAGTGGAGAATCGCTGTTGGCTCATCGACGTGGATGCATGGAATGAGGCGTTTCAAGTGAGGTTTTGCAATTTCCTCATAGATGAAATGATCGCCAAAGTCGATAGCATCGGCATCGTTTTGAGTGTTGGCGTAGTAGATGCGGCTCACACCTGCCCAGTAGAGCGAACTCAAGCACATGGGGCATGGCTCGCAACTGCTGTAAATCACGCAGCCTTCAAGGTTGAAATTGTTCACCAATTTGCAAGCCTTGCGAATTGCGTTCACTTCGGCGTGTGCGGTAGGGTCGTTGTCAATAGTCACACTATTGCAGCCGGTAGCCAGCACTTCACCGTTTTTCACAATCACGGCACCAAACGGACCGCCACCCTTATCTATGTTGTCGCTTGCCAATTGGCAAGCCATTTTGATGTATTTCACATCTTCTGGAGTGATTTTAATATTGTTTTCCATCGTCAAAATAGTTTTTTTTGAAAAAAAATTGTTTTTTCTATTGTTATTACAAATTTAATTGTTACATTTGTGCGTGTGTTTTTCATGGTATTAGATTTAAAGTGTGTGGAGGCTGTCGTGAGACATCTTCCACTAATTTTTTATTTCTTCTTAGGATTGAAGAATTTCACCTTGTAACTGCAACGGATTTTTCCCTTAATCATATTTGATAACTTGTTGCGAATCAGTTGCTTTCTGATTGGTGATACCCAGTCGATGAACAAATGTCCGTCGAGGTGGTCGCATTCGTGCTGCACCACGCGAGCCAGATAGCCTTCAATGTCTTGCTCGTGCTCCACCCAGTTTTCATCGGTCCACTTCAAATGAATCTTGCTGTGGCGGGTCACATTTTCGTTTATACCAGGCACGCTCAGGCAGCCTTCCTCTCTGGTGACGGTGGAACTTGTTTCGTCCACGGTCACTTCAGGGTTGATGAGCACCATCTGCACACCCTTCAATTCGGGGAAATCATCTTTCAACACATCTACATCAATATAGACGAGCTTCAGTCCCACGCCCACCTGAGGCGCGGCAATGCCTATACCATTACTTGCGTACATGGTTTCTTTCATGTTTTCGATAAGCTCGTTCAGACCTTCGTAGTCTTTGGTCACGAGTTCGGCTTCGTTGCGAAGCACGGGTTGTCCGTAGATATATACTGGTAGAATCATATTTTTGTTATATTAAATTGCTTTGTAAATAGTCGGTAAGAATAATGGTGGCGGCAATGGCGTCGACTTTCGCCTTGTCGCGTCGGTCGCTTTTCTTCATACCGCCATCAATCATCGCCTTGTGGGCAATGGTCGACGTGAATCGCTCATCGTACATCACGACGGGCATTTGCGGCATCTCCTTTTTCAGGCGGTTCACAAACGGTGTGATGTAGCGCATACTTTCCGACGGCTCACCGTTGAGCTGCTTCGGAAGCCCAATCACAATGGTTTCCACTTCCTCACGTTGCGTGTAGTCTTTCAGAAAGTCCATCAGCGTGTGGGTGGGGTATGTGCCCAAAGCGTTGGCAATGATTTTCAAAGGGTCGGTCACTGCCACGCCTGTGCGTTTGCGTCCGTAGTCGATTGCTAAAATTCTTCCCATTATCAGCTCTGATGAGGATTAGTCGTTCATTGTGAGCAGCAATTCTTCGTTGCTCGATGTGCGAAGCATACGGTCTTTGATAAATTCCATTGCCTCGATAGAAGTGCGGTCGCTCAGGAATCGGCGCAAAATCCACATGCGGTTGATAGTGTCTTGGTTGAAAAGCAAGTCGTCGCGTCGGGTGCTTGAAGCCATAATGTCCACAGCAGGGAAGATGCGCTTGTTGCTGAGTTTGCGGTCGAGCTGGAGTTCCATGTTGCCAGTGCCCTTGAATTCCTCAAAGATTACTTCGTCCATCTTCGAGCCGGTTTCGGTAAGTGCGGTGGCGATGATGGTGAGGCTACCGCCATTCTCAATGTTACGCGCAGCACCGAAGAAGCGTTTTGGGCGTTGGAGTGCGTTGGCATCCACACCACCCGAAAGAATCTTGCCTGATGCTGGTGCGCAAGTGTTGTAGGCGCGAGCCAAGCGAGTGATAGAGTCGAGCAGAATCACCACATCGTGTCCACATTCCACCAGCCGTTTAGCCTTAGCGAGCACAAGTTCTGCTATCTTCACATGGCGGTCGGCTGGTTCGTCGAATGTTGAGGCAATCACTTCTGCGTTCACGCTGCGAGCCATGTCGGTCACTTCTTCCGGACGCTCGTCGATGAGCAGAATAATCATATAGGTTTCGGGGTGATTTTCCGCGATGGCGTTGGCGATGTCTTTCAGCAGGATGGTTTTACCAGTTTTTGGCTGAGCCACAATCAAGCCACGCTGTCCCTTGCCGATAGGTGCAAACATATCCACAATTCGGGTGGAGATATTAGGGTGCTTGGTGCTCACCAAGTTGAATTTCTCTTCTGGGAACAGTGGCACAAGGTGCTCAAATGGCACACGGTCGCGCACAAAGTCGGGGGTGCGGCCGTTGATGGCCTTCACTTCGCACAGTGGGAAATATTTTTCGCCTTCCTTTGGTGGGCGAATGGTGCCGAACACCACATCACCGTTTTTCAAACCGTTGTTGCGGATTTGTGATTGCGACACATAGATGTCGTCGGGCGATGTGAGATAGTTGTAGTCAGATGAGCGGAGGAAGCCATAGCCGTCGGGCATGATTTCGAGCAAGCCCTCGCCATCGAGAATACCTTCGAAGTTGTATGGATTGTCGGTGTATGGATTTTCCGCCACTTCCTGTGGCTGTTGTTGCTTCTTGTTCTTTTTGTTCTTCTTACCGTTGCCGTTAGCGTTGTTGGCAGGCTGTTGCTTTTCTGCCTTAGGCTCTTGAATCACGATAGGTGCTTTCGCTGCCTCTTCTGCGGCGCGGCGGCGTGCCTCTTCTGCACGGCGTGCGTCCTCTTCCTTTTCCTCTTTGGTGCGAGGCTTGAAAGTTTGAGAAGAGCTGAAGAACGCGCCCAATCCCATATTCTTTCCGCCACCGAACAGGTCTTGGAAATCGCTTTGCTGGTTTTGTGGCGCAAATTCGTCGTCGGCGATATATTCTTCTTCCTGATATGGAATCTCGTTTTCGGGCTGTTGCACGGCTTGTGGCTCTGGTGCTTGCTCCACCTCTTGCTGCTGTGGCTCGTCGTTCACGGTTGGAGCGATAGTTTCTTCAGCAGGAGCGGTCTCGGCTTTATCTGCCACTTTTGCGATACGCTGGCGGCGTGGCTTTTTCTCTTGCTTTGCTTGAGCGTCGCCGTCGGTGGCTGGAGCAGTTTCTTTGGTCACTTCTTCTGCGGCAGCAGGCTTCGCTCCCTCTTCAGTAGCGGCAGCCTTTTTTGTGGTTTTGCTCTTGGATTTGGTTGCGGTAGCAGATTTTTTCTCTTTCACGGCCTTTTCTTCAGTGGCCGCTTTATTTGTGCCTTTTTCAGCTTCTGCCTTTTTTTTGGTGGCTTTCTTCTTCACTTCTGTTTTTTCTGTAGTCTCTTTAGGATCTTCCGCCTTCTTTTCCTGCTTAGGCTTTGCCGCAGCTGCCTTTTTAGTGGCCGCAGTGGCGCTTTTGCGCTTCTTCGGCTCCGATGCCTTGGTGGCACCGGTGTTGGCGCTCGCGATGGTTGCCTGCTGGTCAAGAATGTCGTAAACAAGTGTCTCGGAATCTACCTTTTTTATGCCAAGGCTTTTCGCGTAGGCTTGAACCTCTTCCAAAGGCATTGCTTCCAGTTCGTTGATATTATACATATTTTTTGATGTTAGGTTCTATGTGCATGTATGTATATACATAATGAGGGCCTCGAAAATCGAAGGGATTAGCCATCAGCTTTGAAAACACATAGAAGATATGGTTTTATTACCAGAAAATGATGATAAAAAATGTGGAATACTAATTTTGAACGTCAATCGGTGTTTGTGATTTTGATATTTTAGTAGCACCAATATCAGATTAGCAGTATTTGATTTACGTTGCAAAATTAGTAATAAAAAATGATTTCGCAAATTATTGGTCGAAAAAATCATTGGTGCTGAGGTGGTGTGTGGCTTTTAGGCACGGTTTTGCGCGGTTTTGCGCGGTTTTGCGTGAAAACGAGAAATTGTTGGCTGAAAAGTTTTCGTAATTTCAAAATAATTAGTACTTTTGCAAGCCATTACAATTTTACGGCGTTTACCACCGCCGGACAATTATGTAAAATTAAAAAGTTAGATATAAAAAAATGAAAAAAGGTATTCATCCAGACAATTACCGCGAAGTGGTTTTCAAGGATATGTCAAACGAAGAGACATTCATCACTCGCTCAACTGTAAACTCTAAGGAGACTATTGAAATTGATGGTGTAACTTATCCATTGGTTAAGCTTGAAATCACCAGCTCTTCACACCCATTCTTCACTGGCAAGCAAAAGCTCGTCGATACTGCTGGTCGTGTTGATAAGTTCATGAGCCGCTACGGAAATCGTAAGAAAAAATAATGCCTTTGCATTAAATAAGATTTAAATGGGCTGCGACATCTCATTGGTGGTCGCAGCCTTTTTTTGCATCTTGCTCATTCGCAAGAAAATGCTTAATTTTGCGTTTTGAATTTTATTTTTTTTGATAGATGAAGAAACTCTTAGCAGTGGTTAACCCTAAGTCGGGAACAGGAAATCAGGAGCAAATTCCTGATTTGCTTGATTCTGTAATCGACAAATCTCGCTTTTCCGTAGATGTGCGTGTGGTGCAGGCGGAGGGCGATGCCTATCGCTTTGGGCGTGAGGCGGTGGATAATGGCTACTACGGGCTTGTGGCTATCGGAGGCGACGGCACCGTGAATGGCGCAGCATCGGCGGTAATCAACACCGATGTGGCTCTGGCTGTGGTGCCTTGTGGCTCTGGCAACGGACTGGGCCGCCACCTCAATATTCCCATGAATGTGAAAAAGGCACTCTCGCTCATCAACGATGATAGGGTGGAGTGCTTCGATTATGGCACGGTCAACGACCGCCCATTCATGTGCACCTGCGGCATGGGGTTTGATGCGCAAGTGGCATTCGACTTTGCCAATGCCGGCACACGAGGTTTTACCACCTATATTAAAAAGACATTCTCAGTGTATGCCAACTACCAGTGCGAGGACTACATTATAGAAATAAATGGCAAGCGATTGGAGGAAAAGGCGTTTGTGATTGCGCTGTGCAATGCCGCACAATATGGCAACAACTCCTTCATCGCCCCTCATGCCAGTATGCAAGACGGCATGATCGACATGACGGTGATTTCGCCTTTCAAGTTCTATTCGGCACCAGTGGTGGGTTTGAGTCTTTTCTTTAAGAATATAGACAAAAACCGCCATGTGGCGATTTACCGTGCCAGCGAAATCAAAATCATTCGCAAACATGCTGGGCCGATGCACATCGATGGCGACCCTTTGGAAATGCCAAAGGAACTGTTGATAAAATGCCACCGCAATGGCTTGAAGATGTTCAGCCCTGGCTTGGGCGAAAACAACACCCCAGAATAATAAGCTATTTTTGCCCCATTGTCATCAAAATTAAACGTCGTTCACCGAACGCCGTTTTTTTGTGTCCGTTGCCCACCTGTGCAACGCATTTTCGGCTGTGAAAATGCGTTTTCCGAAAATTCATCAAATTATTTGCCGATTTGGAGAATTAGAGCCGATTTTATTTGCGAGAGTTGCAAAAAAAATGTAAATTCGTAACGACACCAAACAACGGAAATTATTAACTATAAATATCCCATAATACCGCTTATCATGAGTTATCTTAAATTTGATAAGAATCTTTTGATTAATCTTGAGCAGTCGCTCCGCTTGGAGGTGCTGCGCACGAATCAATCTGGTGCATACCACTGCACTACCATTGTGGGAGCCAATACAAGAAAGCAGCACGGACTTCTTGTGATTCCTGTTCCTGAAATTGACGACAATAGCCATGTGCTCTTGTCGTCGCTTGATGAAACGGTGATTCAACACGGTGCGCCTTTCAACCTTGGCTTGCACAGGTATTCCGGTGGCGTGTACAGTCCTAATGGTCACAAGTACATCAGAGAGTACGATTGCGAACGTGTGCCTACTCACACGTTTCGTGTAGGTGGCGTGATTCTGAAGCGTGAGAAAATCTTTATTACCAACGAGAATCGTATCCTTATCCGCTACACCCTGGTAGATGCTCACTCTAAGACCACGCTCCAGTTCCGTCCATTCTTAGCGTTCCGCGATGCCAACGACCTTTGCGTTGAAAATCAAGTGGCAAGTCGCGATTACAAGGAAGTGTCGAACGGCATTTCCACATGCATGTACGAGGGATATCCTGAACTCTTTATGCAGGTGAACCACAAGCCTAAGTTTGTGTTCGACCCCCACTGGTATAAAGGCATCGAGTATATCAAGGATCAGGAGCGAGGCATTCCTTACACCGAGGACCTGTATGTGCCTGGCTACTTTGAGGTGGACATGAAGAAGGGCGACACCATCATCTTCTCGGCTGGTGTGAGCGAGGTGAACACTCGTCAGCTCACCAAGATGTATGAAGATGAGATTAAAACTCGCACACCTCGCACCAGTTTCTACAACTGCCTTAAAAACAGTGCAAAGCAATTTTATATGACCAACGCCGACGGGCATTATATGCTTGCAGGCTATCCATGGTTCAAGGTGCGTGCGCGCGATGAGTTTATCGCTCTCCCAGGCTGCACGCTCTCCAATCACCACCGCCCCGACTTCGAGGCTATTATGGACACCGCCAAAGAGGCTTTCACTCGCTGGATGGAAACAGGCGAGCCCGACAAGCATTTGCAGGGCATCGACCTTCCCGATGTGCCACTGTGGGCTGCTTGGGCTATTCAGCGCTATTCACACGATACCGATGTGCCTACAGCACGCGAGCGTTATGGCGAACTGGTGGCACAGCTCATCGACTTTATTATCGACGGCAAGCACCCTAATCTGCAAGTCGACGACAACGGCTTGGTGCGTACCGATGGCACACGCCAGCCTATGTCGTGGATGGATTCTGCGCGCCCCGATGGCACTCCGCTCATTCCTCGCACAGGCTATCTGGTGGAATTCAATGCGCTGTGGTATAACGCGCTCATGTTCCTGCTTCAGATGTATGCCGACGACAAGCAGATGCAGAGCCGTGTGGAACGCTGGCAGAAGATTAGCGACGCTTACGCCGAGTCTTTCGCTCCCACGTTCCTTAACGACTATGGTTATCTCTACGACTATGTGAACGGCTCATACACCGATTTGAGCGTTCGTCCAAATATGGTGATTGCAGTGGGTGTTGACCACACGCCGCTCGACCGTCGCCAGTGCAAGCGCATTCTCGACTTCATCACCCGCGAGTTGCTCACCCCTAAGGGACTGCGCACATTAAGCCCTAACAGCTACGGCTATAATCCTTGGTATGTGGGCAATCCAGAGCAGCGCGAAAAGGCGTATTATTCTGGGTCGGCTCGTCCTTGGCTTATGGGCTTCTACTGCCACGCCTATGTGAAGGTGTTTGGCATTGGCGGACTCTCGTTCGTGAATCGCATGATGATTGGCTTTGAGGACGAAATGTCGCAAGGCGCTATCGGCACTCTGTCGGAACTTTACGACGGCAACCCACCATTCATTGGCCGTGGCGCAGTGAGCTTCGCTGCCAATGTGGGCGAGATTCTCCGCGTGTTGCGTTTGTTGAAAAATCTTGATGTTTAACCGTAAATTGATATTAACCTGACGATATGAAAGCTTTAATGTTTGGTTGGGAATTTCCCCCTCATATTCTCGGTGGTCTCGGAACCGCAAGCTACGGTCTTACGAAAGGTATGTACGATTGCGGCGACATGGACATCACATTCGTTATACCCAAGCCTTGGGGCGACGAAGAGAAGGGATTTGCACGAATCATTGGCGCCAACACCACGCCTATCGCATGGCGCGACGTGAGCAGCGAATATGTGCAAAGCCGTATCGGCAATGTGATGGACCCTCAGACTTATTTTGATTTGAGAAATCACATCTACAGTGATTTCAATTATATGAACACCAACGACCTGGGCTGCATCGAGTTCTCCGGTCGTTACCCCGATAACCTCGTTGAGGAAATCAACAATTATTCGATTGTGGCTGGTGTGATTGCACGCACCATTCCATGCGATATTATCCACTCTCACGACTGGCTCACCTATCCTGCCGGTATTCACGCCAAGCAGGTCACAGGCAAGCCATTGGTGATTCACGTTCATGCCACCGACTTCGACCGAAGCCGTGGCAACGTCAATCCCACAGTGTTCAATATCGAGAAAGACGGCATGAACAATGCCGACCACATTATCACCGTGAGCAATCTCACTCGTCGCACCGTGATTGAGAAATACGGCATTTCACCCGAAAAGGTGACCACCGTGCACAATGCAGTGGAGCCGCTGAGCGAGGAGTTGCTCAACGTTACAGTGCCGCCAAAGCACGATAAGGTGGCCACTTTCCTCGGCCGCATCACCATGCAGAAGGGCCCCGAATACTTTGTGGAAGCAGCCGCACAGGTGCTGAGCAAGGTGCGTGGCGTGCAGTTTGTGATGGCTGGCGGTGGCGACATGATGGAGAAGATGATTCGTTTGGCTGCGCGTCGTGGCATCGCCGACCGTTTCCACTTCGCAGGCTTCCTGCGAGGCAAGGAGGTGTACGAGATGCTCAAAGCCAGCGATGTGTATATCATGCCATCGGTCAGTGAGCCTTTCGGTATTTCTCCACTCGAAGCCATGCAGATGGGCGTACCGTCCATTATCTCCAAGCAGAGCGGCTGTGCCGAAATTCTTAATAATGTGATTAAAGTTGACTATTGGGACACCAACGCCATAGCCGACGCCATCTATTCTATCATCAAGTATCCTGCTATGTATAAGGAACTGCGCGAAAAGGGACTTGAGGAAGTGAAGCAGATTGTGTGGGAAAAGGCAGGCGCCAAAGTCATCGACATTTACAAGAGTCTCGTCAACCGATAAAACAATCTTAAACGAAAAAAATCAACAACTAAAAAATAAAGCAATGAAAGCAATTTGTTTTTATTTCCAGATACACCAGCCATTCCGCCTGAAGAATTATCGATTCTTCGACATTGGTAACGACCATTACTATTACGATGATTTTGCCAACGACGAAATTATCACCCGCATTGCACAGCGCTCATATTTGCCAGCTAATGCAATGCTCCTTGATATGATTAAGCAGTATGGCAAGAAATTCAAAGTGGCATTCTCAATCAGCGGCACCGCTCTTGAGCAACTCGAAATCTATGTGCCAGAGTTCATCGAGTCGATGAAGGATTTGGCTGACACCGGCTGCGTGGAATTCCTCAGCGAAACCTACGCCCACTCGCTCGCTTCGCTTGAAGATCCCGATGAGTTTGTGGCACAGGTGAAGGACCACGACAAGAAGATTTTCCAACTCTTTGGCAAGCACCCAGTGGTGTTCCGCAACACCGAGCTTATCTACGACGACGACATCTCCGCTATGGTTCAGAATATGGGCTTCAAGGGCGTGATTACCGAAGGCGCAAAACACATTTTGGGTTGGAAGTCGCCTAACTACGTTTATTCTTCACCTGTGGCACCAAAGTTGAAGTTGCTGTTGAAGAACTCTAAATTGAGCGACGACATTTCGTTCCGCTTCAGCAACCCCGACTGGGCATCGTATCCGCTCACAGCCGACAAGTATATCGACTGGATTGCATCACTTCCAGAAGAAGAACAACTCGTCAACCTCTTTATGAACTACGAGACCTTCGGCGAAATGCAACCACGCGAAAGCGGCATCTTCGAGTTTATGAAGGCACTGCCTCGCTTTGCAGCCGAAAGGGGCATCGAGTTTTTCACTCCAAGCGAAGTGATTTCAAAAATGAAATCGGTGGGCGAAATGCCAGTGATGCACCCAATTTCTTGGGCGGACGAGGCGCGCGACACCAGCGCATGGCTTGGCAACACTCTCCAGCAGGAGGCTGTGAAGAAACTCTACTCCATCGGTGAGCGTGTGCGCCTTTGCCAAGACCGCCGCATCAAGCAAGACTGGTACTACCTCCAGGCAAGCGACCACTTCTTCTATATGAGCACCAAGCACAACGAAGACGGTTCAGTGCACTCGCACTACAGCCCCTACGATTCGCCCTACACCGCATTCACCAACTATATGAATGTGCTCAGTGATTTCATGATTCGTGTGCAAGAGCAATACCCTGAGTCAATCGACAATGAGGAATTGAACGCATTGTTGCTCACCATCCGCAACCAATCTAACGAAATCAGCCAACTCAACCGCGAGGTGGAAATGCTCCGCAACAACATTGTGAAGGACACCACCGGCGATTTCCCAGTAGATGAACCAGCAGCGGAAGAAAAGCCAACCAAAAAAGCACCAGCCAAAAAGTCACCAGCAGCCAAAAAGCCGGCAGCAAAGAAAACCACAAAAAAAGCAACAAAAAAATAACCCAATTATCCCATAACAAACAACTACCGAGGGCGGCTTTCCTAAAAAAAACCGCCCTCATTTTTCTAAAACCAATTAATCTTTCAAAAACATGGATGAATACGACGATTACTAATTCTCTGTTTAATTACTTTCTTGTTGAATCTCGTTGAATCTGTGTGAGCCCTTGGAGCAAAGGAGCGGAAAAATTCTGTGAGATTTCCCACCCACCAAAGCAAAAACCGCGAGATCTGTGTGAACCCCAAAAAACAGTGGGATCTGTGTGAGGCTTGACATAGGGGAATTAGTTGTTAAATGATATTAAAAAAGCGTGTGGGGTTGGGGGTGGGGTTGGGGGAAGTTTGAGGAATTCGGAAATTTATCGTTAAATTTGCACTTTATATAGTATTCACCTAACCTTCATTTGATTAAGTGTGAATTAACCAGCATCTTAATCGCAACAGGAAAGCGTTAATTGTGAATAGCATAGGTTAAAAGGAAAACTTTTTTATTAACACTAATATTTTTAATACTCTCACTATGGGAAAGTGAGATTAACATTCAAAATGCTATGAGCTATTTTAAAAAACTCAAAAAATTGACAGGGAGAACCTGGTTTCTTCTTGCGTTACTGACGTTGCTGTTTGGCTTCAGCGCCAACGCCGCGACTTACAAAGTCTCGGACACCCCCGCTGACTTGGCAAACCTTGCAAATGGTGCTAAAGTTGTGATGTACAACATTGGCGCAAGTAAATTGGTAGGCTACAACAATGGTGAAGTCTCCAAAACTGAAAAAACTGTCACTGATGCCGATCAGGCAGCTTATGTGTTTATCGTGAAGAAGAGTGGTTCTACTGTTGCCCTTGTCAACAGCGCTTCTTATGGCCCACAGGTCATTTACAATTCTGGCTTCTCATTTAAGTGGAGCAAGGCACCTAATTACTTCACTGTTTACTCAGGATTGAATTATACTCAGTTGTATGTTAAAGGCACCATAGCCCGAAATGGTTATTTGGCTTTCTCAAACAGCAAAATGACTGTAACGACTTCTGGAAACTACGAAACTTCAAGGTGGAACTTCTATGAGGTGACTCAAGAAACTTCTGGCTCAACTGGCGACGGTGCTCAAACTGTTCACAATCAGCTGAAGGCTTGGCGAACTAATGCCGGCTACCAAGAAGTGGGCTATATCGGCTTGGGGAACAAGAATCAAGTGCTGGCTATGGCTTGCGTAAGCGTAAGTGCCGACGATGTTCCAACCCTCACTTACCGCTTGTTTGGCCACACTGGTTACCTCAGCGCAATCAGCGTGTATGCACGTATGCGCGACACTGAACAGGACTACACTCCTGATGGCAGTTATGCAACGTTTGAAAATACCTTCGCTCATATTTTCGACTACCGCAACCCTGAAAAGAACTGCGGTGCCCTTTTCCTCGGAACTACACATGAAGTGCCATGACCACTTTCACCAGCAACCTGAAGCTCCCTGCAGGCGAATATGTGATTTACCTTGTGGCCAACGTGAGAAGCGCTGAAGAAATTGGTGGCTTGAAGAATTTGCCATTGATTGGTGGCGCAAAGCGCAACTACACTCGTGTGGGTGGTGTGATTGACAAGGTGTCGAATAAAACCATCTACACCGTGAACAATTACTCTGGTGAAGGTGGTGGCCGTGTGCTTGTGCCTAATTTCAAGATGCTCTATGCACCACGCTACGAAAATTTTGCTACCTCTGAAGAATACTCAAGATACTATCGTATTCCTGCTATCACCCGTGCTTCCGACGGTACGCTCGTGGCATTGAGCGATGCCCGCAAAATGCACATCCACGATGTGACCAACAGCATTGACGTGGTTTCGCGCCGCTCATCGGACAATGGTAAGACATGGAGCGATTATGTGGTGATTTTCCAAGGTTCGCAAAGCGGTGAAAACTGCTACAACTGGAAGGGCTATGGTGATGCTGCTGTTGCCTCGTTTGCTAACGGTACTGTGATGGCTACTGCTATCCACGGCTTCGGCCTCTCTGGCACACGTAACGACCCTGCCACAGATGTGGTATGGAAGGTGAGCCGCGACAACGGCAAGAGCTGGAGCTCTGAATACACAATGGACCAAAGTCTCTTTGGTGGTCTTCGTGGTAATATCTCTCCTGGTAACATCTGCGTGGCAAACGAAGGCTATCTCAAGGGTAAAGCGTTGGTGGGCTTGCGTACAAGCACCTCTCCAAATAAAGACTCAAGAAGTTCTGCCAGCCATCAGCGCATTTACTGCTTGACTTACAATCCTGATAAGAATGAATGGACACGAATTAAAATTAGGAGTGGATATTCAACCAAGGATTATCTTGAAAACACTTCTAACTACTTAGATGAAGTGCAATTCGTACAGGTGGCAACAGACCAATACATTCTTTCTGCACGCTCAAATGCGTCAGGCAATCGCTTGTTCTACCGCTTGACATTCACATCTGCTACCCAAGCCACTGCCACAATGATTTCGCAAAGTGGCATGAACTTGACCAATCCATGTAATGGCGACCTTATCAAGTATGCAGCGAAAGACGGTACTCAGTATATTCTCCATACCGTGCCAAAGGATATGGTATATGGCAGTGATAACTGCCGTACAAGCCTTTCGGCTTACTACACCAAATTGTCCACTTCAGGTGGCTTGAACTGGACTCGAAGCCTCAACCTTTTCGACCCATTTGATTATACAAGTGGAGGTGCTGCAGAAACTGGTATTGGCGCTATGGACGAAGCTGCACAATACAGCTCGCTCTCTATGCAAGAAGACGGCACCATCGCTGTGCTGATGGAGGCTTATCCTTATGCTATTCGTCACTTTGACCCAAAAGATGGTTCCACTTACGGTCGTCACTGGGGCGACTGGGTGATGGGTCAATACTACATCAACCTTCGTATCGGCGACATCGTTGACGGCGCAGAACAACCTGATCCTGTGAAAATTGAAGCTCCTGTGATTTCTCCAAATTCTTCAACTTACGATTCTTACGGAACAGAAGACCGAGACCGCCCAACAATCACTATTTCGCATCAAAACTATGTGAACTATCCCGACATCTATGATGTGGAAACTGCCAAGGTGAACACCCTCTACGATTTCGAATTCTTCAATGCTGAAGGTGTGCTCCAGAAGCAAGTGAATCTTAATAGCTTCCAAACTGAATCAGCATCATTCACTTGGAAGGAAGTGTATGAAGCCATGGGCTACACCGACGACCCTACTTATATGAAGAAGGGCTGGTATTTGCGCGTGAGTGCTTACTGCGTGTCGGATGCCAATTCAGCTGTGGTTTCGAACAAAGATGTTAAAATCTACACTTTCGCCAACCCTGTAAGAAAAATTAAGGTGATTGGTTTGCCAACCAGTGGTGCATCAAAAACCGAACTTTCTACACAAGGCAACACCGTTGGTTCTGACGTATGGTTGACCGTGGGCGTTGGTCAAGAAGTGAGAATCAATGCTCCTGCACTCTATCCATTCACATTTAAGGGATTCTACTATATGTATAAGATGAATGGGTCAACCAACGAGCAAGTGAAATTGAGTCAAAAACTCCCTGACAATTACAATGAGGTGTCAGGTATTCAGCACCAAATCACTTTCACAGTTCCTTCTGTTGCAGATTTGGATGACAACCACAACGACGTGGATGGTGTTGGTCTTGTGATTTATGCTGTTTACGAGGTGGAGGCTGGTTTCTCAACCCGTGTCAACACTCAATACAACAATGGCTTGGCTCGTGGCAAATATGAAAGCCATCACTCATACTGGACTCCAAACACAGATACTGATCATGTGGAAAGAATTCAGGGCGCTGTAGGTGGTACTCAGCACGCAAAAGACCTCGTGATTCCTGCTGCTGAAAAGCAAGACAATACGCACATTGGTGGTACAGGTAATGCCGCTAAGGGAGGCTTGACCTACCCACAAGCCCTCAACTACGGTCTTGACGCATTCGTTACTTTGGTTCCTGACTCACGTGCAGCCAAGTATCTCAATGCAATTATCCGTGTGAAGAAGGATGATGCTTATCTGCTAAACTACTATGTGGTGAATGGCGCTAACCAAGCTCTTTATGGCAATATCACTTCTGCATTTAACGGTTGCTTAGGCGTGGTGAACTGGTATGCTTACAGCGGTGGTGAATTCTATCCAAAGGCTGTGGGTATGAAGAGCTACGAAGTGGGCGGCTCTAAGCCTAAGGCAACCTCTGTTCGCAGAAGCATTGTAGAAGGTGGCGCTAATGGTGCATGGTATAAGGTGGATTCCGACATCTCCTTCGCTGGCATCTGCGAAAAAGCCGAGACCTTCAGCGGCGTGGTGACTGTGGAAATCTACTTGGTGAACGGTGACGTGACTTCGGTTAACAATCTCAGCAACTCTAACTACTACATCACCAAGGTGAGCCACACTATCGTTCAGGACCCAACAATCACTACCGGTGTGGAAGATGTTGACGCTGAAAAGACTGTGGCTGGTGTGACCTACTACAACCTGCTTGGCGTGTCGTCTGACAGTCCATTCGAAGGTGTGAATGTGGTAGTGACCACTTACACCGATGGCACTAAGTCATCAAAGAAGATTGTAAAGTAACTATAGCATTTTGTTAATTGTTAATGCTGCGAGTAGCCCAGTGATGAGCGAAACCAGCGATAATATTTAGAATGTTTTCCTGTGTGGGCTTGGATTTTTTTAAATCCAAGCCCCTTTTTTATGTGCAGGGTATGCCTCACACAGATTCCACAGATCTCACTGAATTTTTCTTTTGATGGTGTTAAATCTCACGGAGGTTGGCAGATAGGTCGTGGGGCATGTCGGAGTACTCCGAGTGCTCCGATTTCCAAAACTCACACAGATTTCAAAAATAATTTGTGGAAATTTGTGCTAATTTGTGGCTGGTTTTTAACCACGAATTTCACGAATCGCACGAATCATTGTTTTGTTGAATCTCGTTGAATCTGTGTGAGCCCTTGGAGTAAAGGCGCGGAAAAATTCTGTGAGATTTCCCACCCACTAATGCAAAAGCCGTGAGATTCGCGGGATCTGTGTGAGGCTTTGAATTTCGTGTGTAGGATTTTCGGGTTATGTGGGGAAAAATTGGTAACTTAGTGGAGAAAATTAATACTGATAAATATGAAACAGAAACTTTTATTATTGACGATGGCTGCTATTGCTGCTCAAGGTTTTGCGCAATCACCGATTGCTTATCCTAAGACCAAGACTGTGAACCAAGTAGATGAGTATTTTGGCGTGAAGGTGGCTGACCCTTACCGCTGGCTGGAGGATGACAATTCTGCCGAAACCGCCGCTTGGGTGGAAGCCGAAAACAAGGTGACCCAAGACTACATCTCGAAGATTCCTTTCCGCAATGCCTTGAAGGAGAAGATGATGAAACTCCAAAACTATGAGAAGATGGGCATTCCTTTCAAGCATCACGGTAAATACTTCTTCTATAAGAACAATGGTTTGCAGAATCAGAGCGTGCTGTATGAAATGGACTCGCTCGATGGCACGCCTCGTGAGGTGCTCGACCCAAACAAACTCTCCGACGATGGCACCGTAGCGCTGAAGTCGGTGGACTTTTCGAAAGATGGCCGTTATATGGCTTACACTATTTCGCGCAGCGGTAGTGACTGGAATGAGATATATGTGAAAGATATGAAGGAGGGCAAAATGCTCGACGACCATATCGTGTGGGCGAAGTTCACCAATGCCTCATGGCAGGGCGATGGCTTCTATTACAGTGCCTACGATGCGCCAAAGAGCGAACTTTCGAGCAAAAACGAGTATCAGAAGGTGTATTACCACAAACTCGGCACTCCACAGTCGCAAGACGAACTCGTGTTCCGCAGTTTTGAGGAACCTTTGATGTTCCACATGGCTTATGTGAGCGAAGATGAGCGCTTTGTGTATATGTATCAGAGCGGTGGCGATGGCAATGTGCTGTTGGTGAAAGACACTAAGAGCGAAAACCCTCGCTTCATTCGTCTCAACAACTCTTACGACTACAATTTCAGCCCCGTGGGTAACGATGATAAGCATATTTATATTTACACCAATGAGAATGCCCCTATGGCAAAGGTGCTTGTGTTCAACATCGACAATCTGGGCGTGGGCAAAGGACGTGAGTTTATTGCCGAGGGCGACGCAATGCTCAAATCGCTCCAAATGGCAGGCAAAAATCACTTTATCGTGAATTATGAGAAAGATGCCGCAAGCCACGCTTATCTGCTCGATATGCAAGGCAAGAATTTGGGCAAAATTCTGCTTCCAGGCATCGGCACCGCTGGTTTTAGCTCATCGGAGGACACCGATGAGGTGTTCTACAACTTCACCAGCTACACTACTCCTGGCTCTATCTATTCTTATGATATGGCTACCGGCAAGTCGAAACTCTTCTGGAAGCCCAACGTGAAGTTCGATAGCGATCGCTACATCACCGAACAGGTGTTCTACACCAGCAAAGACGGCACTCGTGTGCCCATGTTCATTACCCACAAGAAGGGCATGAAACTCAATGGCAAGAACCCTACATTGCTTTATGCTTACGGCGGTTTCAACATCAGCCTCACGCCATCGTTCAACGTGAACCGCATTCCTTTCCTTGAAAATGGTGGCGTGTATGTGGTGGCAAACATTCGTGGTGGTGCAGAATATGGCGACAAATGGCACCGCGACGGCACCAAGATGAAGAAGCAGAATGTGTTCGACGACTTTATCGCAGCAGCTGAATATCTCATCGCCAACAAGTACACCTCAAGCGAAAAACTCGCTATTCAAGGTGGCTCAAACGGCGGTTTGCTGATGGGTGCGGTCACAAACCAGCGTCCCGACCTCTTCCGTGCAGTTATCGCTCAGGTGGGCGTGATGGACATGCTTCGCTATCACCTGTTCACCGTGGGTTGGAACTGGGCTCCCGACTACGGTCGCAGCGACGACAGCAAGGAAATGTTTGAATATTTGCGTGCATATTCACCACTCCACAACATCAAGAACGATGGCACCAAATATCCTGCAATCCTCGTGACCACAGGCGACCACGACGACCGTGTGGTGCCAGCCCACTCGTTTAAGTACGCTGCCACTCTTCAGGCTGCCAACACAGGCGACCAGCCAAAACTCATTCGCATCGACAGTAAGGCTGGTCACGGCAGCGGCAAACCCATCTCTAAAATCATCGACGAAGCCGCTGATTATTACGCATTCATGATGAAAAATCTGGGTATGAAAATCAAGTAACCCAAATTACATCAAATAAATAAGGCTGTGCCACTCATGATGTGGCACAGCCTTATATTTTGTTTGCTTGCTTGTGCAGAGGCTGAATTACTGTTCGTCGAATTTGCGATAGCGGATTCGCTTTGGTTCTTCGATACCGAGGCGTTTAGCCTTGTTCACTTCGTAATCAGAATAGTTGCCATCGAAGAAGAACACGTTGCCATCGCCTTCAAATGCAAGGATATGGGTGCAAATACGGTCGAGGAACCAGCGGTCGTGACTAATCACCACAGCACAGCCGGCAAATGCTTCCAAACCTTCCTCAAGCGCACGGAGCGTGTTCACGTCGATGTCGTTGGTAGGTTCGTCGAGCAGCAGCACGTTGCCCTCTTGCTTCAGCGCAAGCGCCAGTTGCAAGCGGTTGCGCTCACCACCTGAAAGCACGCCGCACTTCTTCTCTTGGTCGGCACCGGCGAAATTGAAGCGGCTGAGGTAGGCACGCGCATTGATTTCACGGCCGCCCATGCGCATCAGTTCGTTGCCTTGGCTCACCACTTCGTAAACGCTCTTGGTTGGGTCGATGTCCTTGTGTTGTTGGTCAACGTAAGCCAATTTCACAGTCTCGCCCACAGAGAAAGTACCAGAATCGGGCGTTTCAAGTCCCATAATCAAGCGGAACAGGGTGGTTTTACCCACACCGTTAGGGCCAATCACACCGATAATGCCAGCAGGTGGCAGCGTGAAAGTGAGGTCCTTGTAAAGCACCTTTTCGCCAAACGATTTAGAGATGCCTTGCGCTTCAATCACATTGTTGCCCAAGCGTGGACCGTTTGGAATGAAGATTTCAAGGTGTTGCTCCTTCTCCTTTTGGTCTTCGTTGAGAAGTCGGTCGTAGGAGTTCAGACGCGCTTTACCCTTGGCTTGACGTGCCTTTGGAGCCATGCGCACCCATTCCAACTCTCGCTCAAGCGTTTTGCGGCGCTTGCTTGCTGCCTTTTCCTCTTGAGCCATGCGCTTCGACTTCTGCTCGAGCCATGATGAGTAATTGCCCTTCCATGGAATACCCTCGCCACGGTCAAGTTCAAGAATCCAGCCAGCCACGTCGTCCAAGAAATAGCGGTCGTGGGTTACGGCAATCACAGTGCCCTCGTATTGGTTGAGGTGTTGCTCCAGCCAGTCGATGCTCTCAGCGTCGAGGTGGTTGGTAGGTTCGTCGAGCAGCAGCACATCGGGCTTTTTGAGTAGCAGGCGGCACAAAGCCACACGGCGGCGTTCGCCACCCGACAGGTGCTCAGCCTTTTGGTCGGCTGGTGGCAGATTGAGTGCTGCCATAGCACGGTTGAGGCGAGTTTCAAGGTTCCAAGCGTCGGTAGAGTCGAGAATGCCCTGCACCTCAGCCTGACGGGCGAAAAGTTCGTTCATCTTGTCCTCGTTTTCGTAATATTCTGGAAGTCCAAACTTCTTGTTGATTTCCTCATATTCCTCCAGTGCATCGACCACCTCTTGAACGCCCTCTTTCACGAGCTCAAGTACGGTCTTGTTGTCGTCGAGAGGTGGGTCCTGTGGCAGATAGCCCACGCTGTAGCCTGGTGCCCAAACCACGTCGCCCTGGTAATCGTTGTCGATGCCGGCAATAATTTTGAGCAATGTGGATTTACCAGCACCATTCAAACCGATGATGCCGATTTTCGCACCATAGAAAAATGATAGATAAATGTTTTTGAGGATGGTTTTGTTGGTCTGCTTGATAGTCTTGTTTAGACCCACCATCGAGAAAATAATTTTTTTGTCGTCAACAGTTGCCATGCTAATTTGTATGGTTGATTGTTATAAATAATTGCTTCTTACAAAGTTACTAAAACTATTTCACATTTCCTTGTCCATTCAGTTCCAATGCTTGCGCTATTCCTTGGCGTTAGGCTGAAATGATGTGAATATTTTAGTGTTTATGTGGCTGGTTGTGCTTCCTTAATTTTTATCCACCTTCCCGAACGCAGTCGAATCAAGTACATCACGCCTCTGAATATGAGTTCGATGCACATGGCTGTCCACACGCCTTGCAGTCCCATAGTTGGCGCTAGCATTGCCGAGAGGGTGATTCTCACACCCCACATGCTTGCCAAATTGATGCCGCATGGGATAAGTGTGTCGCCTGCGCCCACAAACACGCCGTATGACACGATAGCAATGGCGAAGAACGGTTCTGCGAAAGCCTCAATCCGTAATGCTGCGGCACCCTGTGCGATGATTTCAGGCACAGGCGTGAGTATGCCCATCATCAGCGGTGCGAACATATAAAGAAGCACGCCCATAATGCCCATGATGATTCCGCCCATCGTAACGGTGATGGTGGCAAACTGCTTCGCCAACTTTCTGCGTGATGCACCGATGCTTTGACCAACGAGTGTGGTGGCTGCGTCGGCAATACCATAACCCGGCATGTAGCAAATACTCTCTGCCGTCACCGCAAACGAGTTGGCTGCAAGTGGAATGCTTCCCAGTGGCGCTACAATCGCCGTGATAAAGATTTGTGCCGAGCACATGAACAAGTGCTGCAATCCCATCGGACAACCGATTCTCAACGCTTTGTTGATGCAAAGGCGTGTGGGCTTGAACGAACCTTTTACGGTGTTGAGCTGCAAATCTTTCGACTTGAAGCAAGCGTAATACATCATGCAAGCCGAAGTGATGGTCACCGCAATGATGGTGCCGATGGCTGCTCCTTGCACCCTCAATCCAGCACCAGGAATCGTAATCACCATTCCAAACAACGTAACATCGTGAGTGGGGAAGATGAACAGGTAATTGAATATCATGTCGAGCACACACATCAGAATGTTGAGCAAACTCGGTATTTTGATATTACCTGTACAGCGGAGCATACTTGCCGCCAGCATTTCAAGCGCAAGAAGTGGAATACACGCACTGAAAAGCAGAAAGTAGGTGCTTGCGCTCTCACGGATTTCCTCCGAGCCTCTTAGCCATACAGGCAAATGACCGCTAATTGCCATGCCAATGGCTGAAAGAGTGGCAGAGAAAATGAGAATACAGGTAATGGATTGGCGAAACACGTCTTTCGCCTCCTTATTCTTTTTCGCGCCAATCAAGTGTGCTACCTGCACGCTGAAGCCTGCTGTGGCAGCATTACAGATGCCGCTGAAAAGCCACAGCGACGCCGCCACCAATCCAATCGAAGCAGAATCGTTGGCACCTAATTGTCCCACCATCGATGCGTCGATATATTGCATGATGATAGATGAGAGTTGCACCATAATGGCAGGCACACTCAATAGGGCAGCGAGGTGGAACTGCTGTGTGCGCGTTACAGGCTTTCCGTTTCTAATCTTTGCTAATAATATGTCTTTTTTTGATTCTTTCATTTCGGCTGCAAAGTTCGCTAAAATTTGCTATACTGCCAAAAGGCAATCGTCCTCTTTATTCTATTTTGTGCAATTTGGTATATATAATAAGTAAAAAAGAAAAGGCCTCGCGGAGCGCGAGACCTTTTCAGTATGCTATATAATGTGTAGATTATTTAGCGCGGTAGATAGTAACTGCACGGTCAAGTGAAGCGCACTTTGCACCGTAGTTAGTAAGGTTACCATCGTTGATTTGTGCATCGAGGCGGTTAGCTTCTACACCCTTAGCAACGAGGCTCTTCTTAACTGTAGCTACACGTGCCTTACGGAGACGAGTGTTGATCTTGTCGTTACCAGTGTAGTTGTCAGCCCAACCAGTAAGAACGTAGTTGCTGTCTTCTGACTTCATAACTTCTGATACAGCACCAACGATCTTCTTTTGAACGCCAACGAGCTTAGAAACGTTGATTGGGAAGTAGATAGTTGCGAGTGGAGCTTCTTCCTTTTCTTCAACTGGAGCAGCTTTTTGCTTGCGGCAGTCTTCGAGTTGCTTCTTCAAGTTTGCAATGTTTTGGTTTGCAGCTTCGAGCTTAGCGCGGAGGTCGTCAACATAAGCGTCGGTGTACTTGATTTCTGGGCAAACAGGAACAACTGGAGCATTCCATTCAGTCTTGTTGAACTTGTAAGCAACACCGATGAGAGCTGATGGATATTCGTTCCAAGTCTTGTGACCTGCGCCATCAGTGTGTTCTTGCAACATTTCGAAACGAAGGTCGAGGTTGATAGCCCAGTTCTTGTTGATGCTGAATTGGTTGAGCAAACCAAAACGAGCGCTCAAGTTACGAGAGTGACCATCATCTACACCACCAGCGTATTTCCAATCGTCGCCACGTGATTCTGCACCAGTTCTTTCGTGTTCGACTACCCAGTGCATACCGAGACCAGCGTAAACTACAGCATTGTAGAAACGACCTGGCTTGTAACCGCAAATCCAGTTAGTAGCGTTGAACATAACATCACCGAATGCACCGATGTTGTTAAACTTAGAAGGACGCAAGTCGGTGCCTTCATATTTGCCAAGTGACTTGTTCCATGGACGGTAGCCAAGACCATACTTGTTAGTAACGCCCATCATTTGGTTGAATTCACCACCGATACGGAGACCGAGAAGTGGAGAGAACCATTTACCTACGGCGAGTTGACCCTTGAGGCCGAGACGCTTGCCAAAGTCTTGCTTTGCATCCCAAGTTGACATAAGTACACCAGCACCACCGTCAACTTCAATCCACCAGTTGTCTTGCATCTTGTTGAAGAGATAGCCTTGAGCTGCATCTTCAACATAAGTTACTTCTTGTGCCTTAGCAGAAAAGTTGCCCATGAACATGGCACAAGCAAATGCTAATAAAGTAATCTTTTTCATAAACTTACGTTTTTTGATAGTAAATAATATTTAATTGTTTGATATTCTACCACAATTTATTGTGCAAATATAAATACTTTTTTCTAATTACCCAACTTTTTGTAATTAAAATTCAATTATAGTTATTTTTTTTCATTTTTAACATAGTCGAGGATTTCCTTAGCCACGATTTCAGGGGTGAATCCGAATTTTTCGTCAAGCACCTTAAATGGAGCAGATTCGCCAAAGTGGTCAAGGCCCTTCACATGCCCATTAGGAATGAGGCGAGCGAGGGTAGAAGGAAGTCCTGCGGTCAAACCGAAAGCAGGTTTGCCGGTAGGAATCACCTCGTTACGGTATGCTGCATCTTGATTTAGGAACAAACCGATTGATGGAACCGAAACGATTTGATATTTGATGTTCTCCTTCTCAATGATTTTACCGGCAGCCACTAAGGCCGAAACCTCAGAGCCGTTTGCCACGAGAATCACATCTGCGTCTTTGTCAGTCTTCACGATGTAGCCACCACGCTCAGCCTGAAGGGCTGCTTTGTAGCGAGCTTCATAACCTTCGCCTTCTTCGGCAGGAATGTCGGTCACATCTTGGCGAGTGAGGATGAGGGCAGTAGGGGTGCTGGTGTTCTCCATTGCCATCTTCCAAGCCACGGTAGTCTCGGCTGAGTCGGCAGGACGAAGCACGAGCATACTGTTGCGGCCGCTGTGATTCTTCAACTCTTCCAACAGACGGATTTGTGCTTCCTGTTCCACTGGTTCGTGGGTTGGACCATCTTCGCCCACACGGAATGCGTCGTGCGACCAGATGAATTTCACAGGAAGTTCCATCAGAGCCGAAAGGCGTACGGCAGGCTTCATGTAGTCGCTAAATACGAAGAATGTGGCACATGCGCCAATCATACCGCCGTGTAGTGCGATACCATTAATAATAGATGTCATAGCCAATTCCGAAACACCTGCGTGCAGGAATGCGCCTTCGAAATCGTGTGGAGCAAATGCCTTTGTCTTTTTCAAGAAACCGTCGGTCTTGTCGCTGTTTGCCAAGTCGGCTGACGAAACAATCATGTTTGGAACATTCACAGCCAATTCGCCAAGCACATTTGATGATGCAGCGCGAGTGGCGATGTTTGGCTTGTGGGTGATGCTTGCGTAGTCAACATCCACAACCTTTCCAGCGATGCAATCGTCGAGTATTTTGGCTTTTTCAGGGTTGGCTTTGCGCCAAGCCTCTTGTGCGGCCTTGCGCTCGGCAACGATAGCTACCAATTCAATTTCGCGCTCGGCGTAGAGTTCTTTCACTTCAGGGAATGTGGCCCACACATTATTAATATCTCCACCAAGGTTGGCAATGGTCTTTTCGTAACTTGCGCCCGATTTGCTCAATGGATTACCGTGAGTGCTGCACTTGCCTTCGAAGTTTTCACCGTCTTCAGTTACGCAACCACGTCCCATGATGGTGTGGCCAATAATCAATGTTGGGCGTTTTTCTTCTTTCTGTGCGCTTTCAAGTGCATCTGCGATTGCCACAGGGTCGGTGCCGTCGATTTCAAGCACGTTCCAGTTCCAAGCGCGATATTTCATTGCGGTGTCTTCGTTCGACACTTCGTCGCAATCGGTGGAAAGTTGCACCGCATTGCTGTCGTAGAACATAATCAGGTTGTTCAAACCAAGCAGACCTGCCAAGCGGCCAGCCTCTTGTGAAATGCCTTCTTGAACACCACCGTCGCTGATGAATGCGTATGTTTTATGAGCAAACACCTCGCTGTAGTGTGCGGCGATGTAACGCTCAGCAAGAGCACAACCCACTGCCATCACGTGGCCTTGGCCAAGTGGACCAGAGGTATTTTCCACGCCATGCACAGGGTCAACTTCTGGGTGTCCGGGAGTGATACTGCCCCATGAACGGAACTTTTGCAGGTCCTCTACTGTGTATTTGCCAGTAAGATGAAGCACTGCGTAAAGCATTGGTGACATGTGACCTGGGTCTAAATAGAAGCGGTCGCGTCCAAACCAAGTGGGGTCGGAAGGGTCGTTTACAATATACTTTGAGTAAAGCACATTCACGTAATCGGCACCACCCATCGAACCACCAGGGTGACCAGACTTTGCTTTCTCAACCATCGCAGCTGCCAAAACACGAATATTGTTGGCGGCCTTGTTCATAACATCAACATTCATCATGGATATCAATTATATTATATTGTGTATTAAGTTATTTCTTTTTTAAATACTTTACGAAATTACAAAATATAATGCAAATTCTCAAAAAAACTTATGCATAATGCAAAAAAATAACCGCTGTTTTTTGCCAACAGCGGTTATAATGCTATGATTTACCGAAAATTATTCAGCAGACTCGTCTCTTTTAGCCACCTTGCTACCAATGAGAGCGTAGAACAAAATGTAACCAGCGCAAGCCACAGGAATGAAGTAACTGTAGAGGTAGCCAACCTTGTCGGCAACCATGGCTTGCAAACCTACCATGACTGCGCAACCGAATACCATGGTCATGAAAATACCACTTGCGGCTGCGGTGTATTTGCCAAGGCCTTCAACAGCCATGTTGAAGATACCGCCCCACATCACTGAGGTGCAAAGACCTACGAGGATAAATGCGAGCACGCAAACAGGAACTTGTGGATAAATCACTTCAAGGTTACCCCAGTCGATACCGATAACGGTCACCTTCATGGTTTCAGGTGCGAAGATGCCGAAGAGAAGGAGTGCGATAGCGGCTGTAGCAACGGTGCTAACCATTGCACGGCTGCTTACCTTGCCACCGATACTGCCACCGATAGAACGGCCAACGAACATCATCAACCAATATACCGAAGCAATCAAACCTGCCACACCAGCCGACAAACCCACTTCTGGAGTCTGCAAGTATGAAATCATGTAGGTAGGTGTACCAACCTCAACGCTCATATACAGGAAGATAGCGAGAGCACCGAGAGAGAGTTGGCGGAACTTCAATGCGCCAGTGATAAGGCTGAGCTCTACCTTTGCCTGTTCGGGTTCTTCTATCTTGGTGAAAAGAAGAATCACGAATGCGATAACGAAGATCACACCAGCGATGATAAGGGCAGGGGTAGCGTCGGAGATACCTGTGCTTTTGGTCACTTCGCCGATGAGAGCGCCCATCAGTATGTAAACTGCAACGGCTGCTGCTGAGTTGGCTGCGCCACCGATTTGGATAAGTTGGTTACCGGTTTTGCCACCACCGCCAAGCACGTTGAGAAGTGGGTTGACCACGGTGTTGAGCATACACATGCACAAGCCACTGATAAATGCACCAACCAAATAAATGACGTAGCTGCCAACCACACCGCTTAAGTATTCGAAAAAGATACCAGCAATTCCCACGATAAGGGCGAGCAAAGCAGTTTTCTTATAACCTAATTTAGCGATAAGCATACCGCTTGGGATACCCATCACCAAATATGCGATAAAGTTAGCATAGTTACCGATTTGACCTTCCAATTCCGATGCGCCGAACTGGTTCTTTACAATAGTAGCCATTGGTGAGCACAAGTTGGTCACGAAGGCAATCATCGCAAAGAGGGCAATCATCATGATAATCGCTGCCCATTGTTTAGATTTTTGTGCCATTTGAAATTTAGTTTTGTTTAAAGTAGTTATTATTAATGTTTGTTTTTTTCTTATAGAAGATAATGTAAAAGTACATTAAATTTTTGAAATGGAATAGTTTTTTTATCCCTAATATTGGCGTTCGCCGAAAATTTCTGTTCCGATACGCACTAAAGTTGCCCCTTCTGCCACAGCCAGGTGCCAGTCGTGGCTCATTCCCATGCTTATTTCCGTGAAGGTGTCGGTGGGGAATGTGTTTTCGTTGCGCAGAGTTCGGAAAGTTTCGCCAACCGATGCAAATTCGGCTTTGATGATGGATTCGTCGTCGGTGAATGTAGCCATTGCCATCAGACCACGGAATCTCACATTCTCGTATTTCTTGAATTCGCCGTTTCGTGCCAGCGAGAGCAGTTCGTCGATGGCGAAACCGCTTTTCGCCTCCTCTTTTGCCACATGGAGCTGGAGAAGCACATCTGCCACTTTGCCAATTCGCTTCGCCTCTTTCTCGATGGTGTCGAGCAGACGAATGCTGTCAACACTGTGAATCAGCGACACGATAGGCATAATCGCACGCACTTTGTTGCGCTGAAGGTGACCAATGAAATGCCACTGCACATCGTCGGGCATTTGAGGAGCTTTTACCACCAGTTCTTGCGCATGGCTTTCGCCAAAAAGGCGTTGCCCAGCGGTGTAGGCCTCCTGCAACTGTTCAATAGGGTGATACTTTGAAACAGCCACAAGGTTCACACCGTCGGGCAACTCCGATTTAATTTTTATAATATGTTCAGCAACGCTTGTCATTATTCTTCCACTTTTCCACCACCAAGGTCGGCACCAAACACGTCGATGTATGCCATTTCGGTGATGTTAACGATTTCAAAATCGAAAAGCACGCTCTTCATGGCCTCAAGGAAGTAGTCGAGAGCCAACTTGAATTCGCTTGCTTGAACAAGGCTGAAACTTGCTGAGCGCTTTTCTGCGCCGGTTTTTTCGTCGATAGTAATCATGTTGATTTTCACTTTGTACCAGCGGTCGCCGCCTTCGTGGTAAAGCACATCTTCAAAGCGCACTTTGCGTACGGCTGTCACGGTGAGTTCGCCCGATACGAATGGCTCCATTTCCTTTGTGATGCGTGCCTCTGCTTCAGTGAAAGAGAGTGCATCTACGAGATATGGCTCAGTTACCGATTTGATGGCACCTGTGTCGAGCATTGTCTTATCATATTTCACTTTTGTTTCAAACCATTGACTCATAATTAATTCTTGTTTTAAATGTTAGTAAATTTAATGTGTTTATAGTATTGTTTGTTGTTGTGTGTATGATTGCATACATCGCACAAAGTTACGCAAATTTTGCGGTTTTTACCACACCGCCAATGAAATAAAATTGGCGGAAATTTTTAGTGATTTGCAATTCAACGCTTTGTTGCGTAACTTTGCACCCGTAATGAGTGATTTTTATAAAACCATAAAGGAGCGATCGCAAGCGAAATACACCGAGAAAATGAGTAAATTTCTCGCTTTTGCTGTGCCTGTGAGCACGGCAGAAGAGGCTAAAGCGGTGGTGAAAACCATATCTAACGAATATCACGACGCAAGGCACTGCTGCTGGGCGTATATAATTGGAACCGAGCGCAATGAGTATCTATCAAGCGACAATGGAGAACCTTCAGGCACAGCAGGAAAACCGATTTTAGGGCAAATCAATTCGTTTGGGCTCACTAATATTGTGATAGCTGTGGTTCGCTATTTCGGTGGCATCAAGTTGGGCACATCGGGTTTGATAGTGGCATATCGCGAGGCTGCTCGCCTTGCCATTGAGAATGCCGAAATTTTGGAGTGCCACGAGCAAGCGCGCGTCACCTTTAATTTCCCATATCTTTGCATGAACGATATGATGAAAATCGTGAAGTCGGAGCCTGTGAAGGTAATCGACCAGCAGTTCGACAACGACTGTGTGATGACGCTCGAATGTGATGCCGACAAAATGCCAGCCTTGAAATCACGCATTGAGAATGTTGACGGTGCGGCTATTCTCGAGGGCTAAACATGATTCTACTTTTCACATGGCTTGTGCCATCGACATCTATTGAGAATTTGCAGTCCATTGGGTCGCTGTCGTCGCAGTTGACTTGTGCTGTGGTTCCGAACAGCGTTTCTTTCAAAAATGCGATTTCCAGTCGTTTCACAAAATTTTGGTCGTATTTCTCCAAAGTGAACTGATTCAGGAGCAAGTCGAGGTATTTCACCGTGTTCACATGTCGGTTCACGTCGCAATCTGTGTATTTGAAAGTGTAGTCTGTGGTTTTTCCGTTTGTGATTTGTCGGAGTCTGCCTTGTGGTGCAATAGGGCACTCGTGGGTGCTGATGTTCTCGCGAAGGTAGCTCAATTGGCTGATGTCGGAACTCTCCCTTGTGGCAAAATTAATCACCATCCAAATGGTGCGCGCATAGCCTATCACCTCGCCGTTATGGTCGGTGATTTCCATATTACGTTGCGAGAAATGGCGGTTGTAGTCCTCAATCCATGTGGTGAAGGTGTATGCCTCGTTCACTTTCGGGTAACGCAGCATTTCGATGGTGACGCGAGAAAGCACCCAACCTTCATTATTCTGAATCATGTCGGCATACCCCACACCCCAAGAGTTGGCATGGAGCGTGGCCACCTCAATGATTTTAGTCATCACCAGCGATAGCGGCATCTCCTTTTCGGGATTACATTCTGCCGCAGTCAAAAAATATTCCTGTCGAAAATCCTTTATATACTTCATTTGTTTCTTGTTATTCCGTTTTTAGTCAATTTTGAAATTGGTTACTTAATACCGCATTGGCGTTTCAGTTCAGCAGTGTTGCTGTGCTTCTTGCCATTGAGGTCGTAGAGGTATTGGTTCACGTTTTTGGGGGCGATGTTTTTCACCTCGTTGAATCTTTCGGGGTGGGTGATACGCGTGAACACCACTCGTTGAATGTCGGTCTTGTCGCAAGTGCCAATGCTGTAGCCCAGCAGTTCGGGGTGCTCTCCTGGACCGTTGCTGCTCCAGTAGGTCACTTTTCCTTCGGGTGTGTAGCCCATGAAAATCACGCTGTGGCCAGCTTCCTGGTCGTCGCCTTTCACGTCGTTACAACCGATAATGGCACCACAGTCGCTGCCTTTCGATTCATTTTTGTTCCAGAAAATTTTCATGAAGTCGCCCTTCATGGCGTGTTGCCACACGGGATCGGCTCGCCATTCATCGTCGGTGAGGTATGTTTCCGATTCCGACTCTTTGTTGCGTAGCGTTTTCGCTCCACGATAGGCGGTAAAACTGTAACCGGCTTTCAACTCATGAATGAGTACGGCGATTGAAGGGCCGTTGGCGTTGGCTCTTCCCCAGAATCCTTCGCCATCGTCTTGACCGATGCCCTCGGTGTTGATGTCGTCGGCAATCCCCACGTAAGGCTTCATGTTTCGCCATGCTTCGGTGCTGATTACGCCTTGCTTATCCCACATTGTGAGAGCCTTGACAAGCGCCGAATATGTGGCGCTGGAGCAGAACGACGGTTGGGCTTTTTGGGGGCAGAAATACGGTTTGAGGTCGTTCATTCCCATTTGGTATGCTGCGTGCAAGCCTTGCCAAGTGGTGTTGGCAAACAGGGCGTTGGGTTTGCCTCCTGTGTAGTAGCCGCCTCGTTCAGGGAATGAGTCGATGGCGGCGAGAATGGTGCTTTGCCACTCTGCGTTAAGGGTGTCGGCTGACACTTTTACGTTTTCTTCTTGAGCAACCGAATTGCTGATGAAACTACAGCAAATCGCCAATAGGAGTAATGGTCGTGCAATGTTAAGCATGTCTTTGTTTTTTTCTTTCAAAGATAGTGATAATTTTTGTTTTTGTGAACCTTTTTTGCGTCGGTCAACCAAAAAAGCACTAACTTTGCAAATTGTGAGATAAACCAGAAATTAATATGTTTAATATATTCAAAAGAAATAATAAGGACGTAAAACTCTTTTACCATACTGACGTACACTGCCATATATTGCCTGGGGTGGACCACGGCGCAAAGAATATTCAAGACGGCATCGAATTGCTGAAAGCAGATATGGATATGGGTATCAATCGTGTGATTTTAACGCCACATGTCACTTCAGAAACATTCGAAAACACTCCTGAAACCCTCAACGCTGCTTTCGCCATTTTTAAAGAAGCGGTGAAGGAGGCTGGGCTTGATGTGGAATTGCATCTTTCGGCAGAATATAGAATTGACGACTATTGGCAGAAGGAGTATGCTGCTGGCCATGTGATTCCCATGCCAGGAAACTATGTGCTGCTTGAAAACTCATTTGCACAAGAACTGATCGGGTCGGAACAGATGATGTTTGAGTTGAGATGTAAAGGATATTACCCAATTCTCGCCCACCCAGAGCGTTACTCTTATTACGGACACAATCGCGAACGCTACGAGAAAATGCACCGCACCAACGTGAAGTTCCAACTCAACATCCTTTCGCTCACAGGCTATTACGGTCATTCGGTGCAAGATACAGCCAGATGGCTCGTGAAGCAAGGACTTGTAGATATGATTGGTTCCGACATTCACCACCTCGAACACGCAGAAATCATTAAGGATTACTTGCGCAGCAAGGATTGGCGAAAAATGTCAGAGAAATTAGACGGTCGTATCATTAACGACAGCGTGTGCTAAAAAAGTTTCCCTTACTGTGCCATCATTCTGAATGGGGACTCCCCATCGTCGGTAGTGTAAACTCCAGAAAATTCATATCCATCGTAGGTGCCACTCAGGGTGCCTACGATTTTATTTTTCTTGTCATATACCGATACTGTGAGGTCTCTGCCGCTGCCAATGCCCAGCAGGCGATACTGTGTGCGCTCTTTGCCTCCGACCACGGTTGCGGCGGTGCCGGTGATATTGTTTGGGTCTTTGGTGTTGAGCACCATCACGAAATGGCCATTCCCCACAGAGCCAGCCAAGCGGATTTCGCCCGATTTGGCGGCTTTACGCTTGTGCTCTTGATAAGAGGGTGGGGTGGTGGCAAATTCATCGTCACCCATCATTTCCTCCATTCTGTCCATGTCGGCAAATGGGTCGCCAGCCATCATTTCTTCCATGATTTTCTCCATCTTTTCCATTTCAGCCATGTGTTCTCTCATCATGGCTTCGGCTTCTTCACCTGTGATTTCTTGGTAAGTGATGTGGAAGTCTGAGTCGGCTTGTGGAGCAGTCGCCATTTTCTCGGTCTTTTTTGTGAATGGCGCAACGGCTGTTTTCTTCACCGCGTAATACCCTATCAGCAGCAGGCCCACCACAAGAATCACTGCTACAATCACCACCACCTTGTTGACCACATTTTTCTTCAGTGGTTCGATGGGGCGATGGCGCTGTGTGGTGCCAGGTTCCTCAAACAATTGTGGCGTTACTCCGTCGTTGAAAGGTGGAGGCGTTGAGCCACCACCATCTTCTATGTAAGGAGGTGGCGTGGGTTTTCCACTAAAAAGTGGAGTGGAGGAAGGGGTGGTATTGTTCATTTCTTCATCACTTTAGAAACGTAGTCGATGATCAAATCCGCAGTACCTTTGTCGCCAAGCACGCTTGCATTCACGCAAAGGTCGTAGGTTTCAGCCTCTCCCCATTTTTTGTCGGTGTAGAAGTTGTAATAACTGGAGCGCATCTTGTTGGTTTTCTCAGCGCGTGTTATAGCCTCTTTTTCGGTCTTGCAGTCGCCGCGTGCAATGATTCGCTTCACACGGTCGTCCATTGTGGCATGAATGAAGATGCTAATCACCTTGCAGTGGTTGCGAAGCACATAGTCGGCAGTTCTGCCCACAATCACGCATGGACCACGGTCGGCAATCTCTGTGATTACGTTGTTCTGAATGGTGTAGAGGCTGTCTTCATTGAGCGGAGAGTTGCTCATCAGGTAAGTGCCGGAGTTGAAACCAAGTGTGAGCGAGAGCATACCCGACAGGAATGAGGGCGTTTTCTCGTCTTTCGACTCGAAGTATTCACGCGCCACACCGCTATTCTTTGCGGTCTCAATCAGCAGTTCGCTATCGTAGTAGGCAACACCAAGTGCATCTGCCACCATTTTACCTATTTCTCTGCCACCGCAACCAAACTGGCGGCCAATAACTATTGCGTATGTGTTAGTGTTCATAATTGATATGGTTTTAGTTGTGATTTATTCTGTAGTAGGAGCCTCACTTTCGGGATTCTCTAATTTGTTGATATTACAAATCTCCAATTCCTTGATGTTCAGCTTTCCATTTTCTAACTCTGCCAATATTGAGGTGCGGGTGTCGCGTCGGGCGTAAGGCACCAGTTCAAATTCTCTGATAAATTTTGTTTTTCCCTTTGCCTTTGTGAAAAGCGACTTTTGAAGTGCTTCCATATTGGGCATTTTCTGCACCATAAAATAGCGATACCCTATCTTTAACACGCCCAACATATTGTCGCGCATCTCTTTAGAATCGTTCATCGGGTCGTGCGACTCCACCTGTATGGAATATGAGCCATCATTTAGGGGATAGATGTATAGGGAGAACACATAGTGTTCAAAATCGTCGTTGTTTATCGCCTGAACCATTTGGTTGATGGCATCGGCAATGGCTTTTGCATCACCATCGGTGGAGAGTGCTATATTTTGCACCTGAAATTGGTCGGTTTTATCGGGTATGATGCTGTGCTCCTCCTGTGTGTAGAAGCGCGTGAGAATCACTTCGGCATCTTTTGCGAAGCCGTAAGTGGATGATAGCACAATAAGCAATGTAAGCAATAAATGTTTCATAATGCCGTAAATCATTATTTTAATGTCAAATTTATATTTTTTTCCCGAAATAGAATAACTTTTTTTTATTAAACTTCCCTAAACAGACAGTGTAAATTGTGGTTGGTTTAAAAAACGGAGAGCCAAACCGTTGCGGTAAGGCTCTCCGTGAATTGGTGTTATACTGCTGAAATCAGTGTATTATCCGAAGTTGTCGTAGTGTATCGACTCTGGATCAACGCCAAGTGAATACAGCACATCGTTTACGGTCTTGCTCATCATGGCAGGACCGCACATGTAGTATTCGCAATCTTCTGGAGCCTCGTGGTGAGCCAGATAGGTGTCGCGGAGCACTGGTGCCACAAATCCTGCGGTGTATTTCACGCCAGCTGCGTCAGCGGCAGGGTCGGGGCGGTCGAGTGCCAAATGGAAGTGGAAATTAGGATATTCCTTTTCAATTTCGAGGAAATCCTCAAGATAGAACACCTCGCTAAGCGAACGTGCGCCGTAGAAGTAATGCATTTCGCGGTCGCGGCAATGCAGTGTCTTGGTCATGTGCATGATTTGTGCACGAAGTGGAGCCATACCTGCGCCACCGCCAATCCAAATCATTTCCTTCTTTGAGCCGAAAATAGGGTGGAAGTCGCCGTAAGGGCCACTCATTGTCACCTTGTCGCCTGGCTTGAGCGTGAAGATGTAACTTGATGCGATACCTGGCATCACATCTTGGAATCCCACTTCAGGCTTTGGCTTGAATGGTGGTGTGGCAATACGCACGGTGAGCATAAAGCGGTCGCCCTCGGCTGGATAGTTTGCCATGGAGTAGGCTCTCACTGTAGGCTCGGTGTTCTTACACTTGAGCGAGAACATGTTGAACTTCTCCCAAGTTGGCAAATATTCGCCAAGCGATTCCTTGTCGATGTCTTTGTCGTAGCTCATTTCGTATTCAGGAATACGGATTTGTGCGTAGCTACCAGGAATGAAGTCCATGTGAGCACCTTCGGGCAGAGCCACGATAAACTCCTTGATGAACGAAGATACCAATTTGTTGCTCACCACCGTACATTCATATTCCTTCACTTCAAGCACAGAATCGGGCACTTGAATGTCCATATTGTCTTTCACCTTCACTTGGCAACCTAAACGCCAGTGAGCCTGCTGCTCTTTGCGAGAGAAGTGAACCTTCTCGGTAGGGAGGATTTCGCCGCCACCTTCCAGCACTTGCACTTTGCACTGACCGCAGCTGCCCTTGCCGCCACATGCGCTCGACAGCATCACGCCATTTTCGTGGAGAGTGCCAAGAAGCGAAGAACCAGTCTCCACTTCCAGTTGGCGTTTGCCACCATTAATGTCGATTTTCACTTTGCCAGATGGCACCAGATAGTGTTTTGCCACCAAGAGCAAAACCACCAGCAGCAGCGTCACGATAAGGAAGATAATTGCGCTGCTTGCTACTGTAAGACCTGTTGAATTTATTAAAACCATGATAGATGTCCTGTTTTATAACTTAATTCCCAGGAAGCTCATGAAGGCAATACCCATAAGACCTGTAATAATAAATGTGATGCCGATGCCTCGCAATGGCTTTGGCACATTGCTGTAAGCCAGTTTCTCGCGGATAGCTGCAAGTCCTACGATGGCAAGCAGCCAACCGATACCCGAACCTGCACCATAAACGCCAGCTGTGAGTGCGCTGCTGAAATCCTTTTGCTGCATAAACAATGCACCGCCCAAGATGGCGCAGTTCACTGCAATCAGCGGCAGGAATATGCCGAGAGAGTTGTAGAGGCTTGGCGAGAATTTTTCCACTGCCATTTCCACCAACTGTGTGGCAGAGGCAATCACGGCGATAAACATGATAAGCCCCAAGAAACTGAGGTCGACATCTTTAAATTCTTCGCCCAACCATGCGAGTGCGCCTGGCTGAAGTATGTATTTGTCGAGCAAATAGTTGAGTGGCAATGTCACGATAAGCATAAATGTAACAGCCACGCCTAAGCCGAAAGCGGTTTTCACATTCTTGGATACAGCCAAGTAGGAGCACATACCCAAGAAGTAGGCGAATATCATATTATCGACAAATATCGATTTTACGAATAGATTTAATTCTTCCATTTCTTTTAGTGATATTTTAGAATGCTACAATTATGTTACTTTTCTTGGAGTTCCTTGTCGTGTGCACGTTGAACCCAAATCACACAAGCCACCACAATCAGTGCCATAGGTGGCAAAATCATCAAACCATTGTCCATATAGCCAGCGTCGTAAACGCATTGTGGAATCACCTTGTAGCCCATCAGAGAGCCAGAACCAAGCAGTTCGCGGAAGAATCCCACAATCACCAGTACCAAGCCGTAGCCCAGACCGTTGCCAATGCCGTCGAGGAATGATGGCCAAGGCTTGTTGTGCATGGCGAATGCCTCAAGGCGGCCCATCAAGATGCAGTTTGTGATGATAAGACCGATAAACACAGAAAGCTTTTTGCTCACGTCGTAGTTATATGCCAAGAGGAACTGTTGCACCATGATTACGAGTGCAGCCACCACCACCAGTTGCACGATAATGCGGATGGTGGGTGGAATGGTGTTGCGAATCAATGAGATAATCACATTTGAGAACGCCAGCACTGCTATCACCGACACACTCATCACAATGGCAGGCTCAAGGCTCACTGTTACCGCCAGAGTGGAGCAGATACCCAAAACCTGAACAAGTACAGGATTGTCTTTAGAGAATGGGTTGAAAATAATTTCTTTACTTCTTTTTGATAACATAGTGGAGATTATTTAGTGGTTGAACCTTGAAGTGTCTGTAAAAACGCATCGTAGGGCTTTAAGCAGTCGTCCATCATCGCCGATACGCCACGGCTGGTGATGGTGGCACCCGAAATGGCGTCGACGGTTTCGGCTCCATTTGTGCTCTTTTGACCTTTCTTCATCACTTCCACGCATTTAAAAGCACCGTCCATATAAATGTGCTTGCCCTTAAACTCGTTTTGGAAATCGCTTTCAGTGATTTTCGCACCAAGTCCTGGGGTCTCGCCTTGGTGTGAGAAATTGGTGCCGTAGATGGTCTTGCCATCGGCGTTGATAGCCACATAGCCCCAAATAGGTCCCCAAAGTCCTGCGCCATACACAGGGAAAATGTATTTAGTTTCACCTTTCACATTGGCCACAAACACAGGGAGCAAACGTTTAGTGGCTTTTATGTTTTTAGCCATGTTCACGTTAAATGCCACGTTTTCGCTGCTGTCGGTCACTGCGCCCTTATCATCGACGATATACTCCTTCACGATGTGGGTCTTGTAGTCGGCGGCGATGGCATCATCGTCTTCTGGAGTCACATTGATGGCTGCCAGAATTTGCTTTCTCGTGTCGTTGTCACGGTTGCGGTCTTGCTGTGGCTTCAACACCATATATATTAAAGCCAGCACTGCACCCACTATCACCACCATAATAGCGGAATAGACGATTTGATATGTATTACTGTTTTTGTTCATCTTCTTATCCTCCTCTATTATTTAGTGTTAGCGCGACTGAGTCGGCGTTGGATATTGCGGTTCACCACCACGTAGTCGATCAGTGGAGCGAATGCGTTCATCAGCAGCACTGCCAACATTGCGCCTTCGGGGTAACCGCCATTATACACGCGGATTAATACTGCCAGCACACCAGTCAAGAAACCGAAAACAAACTGTCCGGTCTTGGTTCTCGCACCAGTCACTGGGTCGGTGGCCATAAACACGGCTGCAAAGGCGAAACCACCATAGCAGAGCTGTGCAAATGGGTCGATAAACGATGCTGGATAGGTGGCGCTTGGGAATGCGTAAGCGATACCCGCCATTGCCAGTCCGCCGGCAAACACGCTCAGCATCACACGCCATGAGGCGATGCCAGTGATGAGCAGAATCACGCCACCGATGAGGATTGCTGCCATTGAGGTTTCGCCAGGACTACCGGCGATGAATCCCCAGAAAGCGTCCATGGTGGTGATGTCGCCACCAACCACATCTTTCAATTGGTTGAGGCTGTCGCCCACGTTTGTAGCCACTTGTCCGAGTGGGGTTGCACCCGAAAAACCGTCAACCACGTTGCCTTCGCCAAAGCCGAAGATACCGTCGGTTTTCACAAATGCCTTGTCGCCGCTCATCCATGAAGGATAGCTGAAGAAAAGGAACGCGCGGGTGATGAGCGCCACATTAAATATATTCATACCTGTGCCGCCAAACACCTCCTTGGCAAATACCACGGCAAAAGCAGTAGCCACGGCTGTCATCCAAAGTGGAGTGTTGATGGGCACGATAAGCGGAATGAGCAGACCTGTCACCAGGAAGCCTTCCTGAATTTCCTTATGGTGGATTTGTGCACCGATAAACTCAATGCCAAGACCCACGCCATAGCTTACCACAATCACTGGAAGCATAGCCAAGAAGCCAAAAAGGAGCATAGTGGACCATGATGCCGATGCTTCACCTATGGCAAGGTAGTGCTGATACCCCACATTATACATGCCAAACACCAGGCAGGGGAGAAGTGCCACGATCACGGTGCTCATGGTGCGCTTCATGTCGTTCTGGTCATGAATGTGCGTGCCCGTTCTCGATGTGGTGTTGGGTGTGAACAAGAATGTTTCGAAGCCATCGAACACCGATTCGAGTTTGGCAAACTTGCCACCCTCTTGGAACGATGGTTTCATCTTGTTCAATAAATTTCTTAGAGCTTTCACTATTATATTTTCTTTATAGATTAATACTCAGTTGATTCTTGTTTATTCCATTTCCTTGCGCATTCTGTCCAAACCCTCACGCACGATGCGTTGGAGTTCAAGTTTCGACGTGTCGGCATATTCGGCAAGTGCGAAATCTTCGGGGGCAACCTCGTAGATGCCGAGTTGCTCCATCTTGTCGATGTCGAAAGCAATAATGGCTTTGATAAGGAATTCGCTGTAAATGTCCATAGGCAGCATACGGTCGTATTCGCCGCTCATCACGATGGCTCTTTCGCCGCCATTGATGCGCGCGTCCATTTCGTTGCTCTTTTTGCCGCCACCAAACAACCAATGTGTGAAATTGTGATACACGCTGAATTTCTTTGGGCTCAGCGATGCCCAACCCAAGAACTCGTCTTTGTGAATCAGCTCTGGAATCACGGTCACTTGGCGGTAAGGGGAGCGAAGGTAAGCGTCTTTTGGAGTCTTAACGCCGCTGAGCACATTTCCGCAGATGATTCGGACGGTTTCGCCATCGTTTTTCAAATTGCCGTTGAGCAATGATGAAATTTGGCAACCGATAGTGCAAGCCATATATTTTGGTGCGCTCACCTCTGAGCCAACCACTGCCACGGTGGTGTCGAAGTCGATAAAGCCTTCTGTGAACAGGTGGCCAATGCGTGCGAGTGTCACCACATCTAATGTGATGATGGTTTCACCTTTATTTACTGGCGCAATGTTGGCGGCTTGAACGCCAGCGTTGCCAGCAGGGTGAGGACCCTTGAATATCACGGTTTCGGCATTCGCAGCCTCAAACACTTCTTCTTCTCTGCATCCGAGATACACGCTGCCCTTAGTGAGCGATTTCAGTATTTCTACACCTTTTTCAATGTATTTGCTCTTCTCGCCAAGCACCACGCTCAGTGATGGAGCCAAAGGAGCCGAGTCGAAGCAGGTGACGAATACATCGCGGATTTCAGCATCGGGCTTTGGCACGATGTCGTATGGGCGTTGGCGTGTCATGCACCACAAGCCTGATTCCAGCAGCACGCTCTTTGCGTCATTCTTCAGGTCGAATGTCTTTTTGTTGCCGGAATTGTCGGGCTCGATAACGATTGACTCAATTTTTCGGCGTTCGCCACGGTTCACGGCCTTCACCACGCCAGCCACAGGCGATGTCACCTTGATGCTCTCGTAGTTCTTGTCGTGGTACAGCACATCGCCAGCGGCCACGTTGTCGCCCTCTTTCACTTCCATTCTGGGGACAATGCCAGTGAAGTCGTCGGGAATTACGGCGTAAAGCGCACTTTTTGATGCCGGCGTCACTTCATCAGACACGATTCCTCCTTGGAGTTTGAGGTCGTAGCCTTTTTTTAGTTTAATCAATGTTGCCATATATATATGAATAATGTTTATGTAATTCTCTGTGTAGAGAGGGCTGCATTCATCTAAACAAGCAAAATGCCAGCAGCCAGTATAGTCGTTTTGCAAAGATACTATTTTTATCTTATTTATAATGTATCATTGCCCCATAAAATTGCAATTTTCTCCTTGCCGCTGCGTGTTGATGTGTGGGCGAGTTGTGCCTTCAGGTATAAATCGCATTATGAAACGAGCAGGAAATGGCTTTTTTCCGCATTACATCAAATTTAACTTTAAAAAATCCATAAAATTTAGGTCAAAATTATTCTTTATTCTTTCATTATTGAATATTTTGTAATAAATTTGCCATTAATTACTGGATAATACCCCCAAATACAACCCGTGTGAAAGGCGCATTATTCTGTAAGATGGTGAACATAAGCGATATAGCAATTTTACCTATGCTGGTAGCCCTTCTCTTAATAGGGCTTTTTGGCGTGCAAAAAAACAATATTTTATATTAACTATTTAATTTATTATTTTTTAACTATTATTTTTATTTAAATTTATGGAAGCAACAAAGCAAAACGCTCAGCAGCCAAAACCTCAGGCTCCTGTTGCTAAGAAAGCTAACAATGGCGTTAGCAGTAATGTGGGTGGCATCAAGAATGCTTTTATCGTTATTTTAATCAGCTTCGTGATTGCTGAATGTTTCTACCTCTTCGGTTTGGGTAGTTTCTTCGAATATAGCGATGGCAACACTTACGCTTCTCACTTCTTCGCTCCTACTAAGGACGAAGGTGTAACTAGCAACCCAACTAACCTTCTCGGTACTATGTACCTCGGTGGTTTCGTTGTGCCTTTCATTCTCACCTGCCTTTTGACAGTGCTCACTCTCACAGTTGAACGCTTCATCGCTCTTGGCAAGGCTGCTGGTAAGGGTAACCAAACCAAGTTCGTTGCTGAAGTGAAGAAAGCTCTTAACGAAAAGAACGTTGCTAAGGCTGAAGAACTCTGCAAGAAGCAACAAGGTACTGTTGGTGCTATCGTATTCTCTACTCTCGGTAAGTACAAAGAAATGGAAGCTAACACTGTTCTTCCTAAGGAACAAAAGCTTGCTGTTATCCAACAACAACTTGAAGAAGCTACCGCTCTTGAAATGCCATCATTGCAACAAAACCTCCCAATCTTGGCAACTATGACTACTCTTGGTACCCTCCTCGGTTTGTTCGGTACCGTTGTTGGTATGATCAAGTCATTCCAAGCTCTTGGTAACGCTGGTGCTCCTGACTCAGCTGAACTTTCTAAGGGTATTTCTGAAGCACTTGTTAACACTGCATCTGGTATTCTTACCGCAGTATGCGCTCTCATTGGTTATAACTTCTTTACTAACAAGATTGATAATCTCACCTACGCAGTTGACGAACTCGGTTTCGCTATCGTAAACGCTTACGCTGCTAACCACGCTAACTAATTAATAGTGGTTTTGTGAGATAATACAATTTTTTTAAAAAAGTAAAAAGTAAAAACAAAAAACAATGGGAAAAGTCAAAGTTAAGAAAAAAGACCCACGTATCGACATGACCGCTATGTCGGACGTTACCGTTCTTCTGCTGACTTTCTTCATGTTGACATCTACCTTCCTTCAGGAAGAACCAGTTAAGGTGATTACTCCAGCTTCTGTATCAGAAGATGTGGTACCTGAACAGAAATTGATTACTGTGCTGGTTAGCCAGAACGAACACGATGGACATGGACAGGTGTTCATGGAAATTGTGGGCGCTTCAAAGAAAGACGATGCTGACTCTGCGTTTACTACTGAAAACGTAAAGAAGCAAGTTCTGCAAATCATGGCTCAAAAGCACAACATTCAGTTCTCAGCCCAAAACTACAAAGACTTCGCTAAGCTCAATGCGTTCGGTCACCCAATCAAGGATTTGAAGAAGTGGCTCGACCTTCCAGTTAACGAACGTGCTGAAGCTCTGAAGAATAGTCCTGGTATTCCTATCAGTATGACTAACTATGGTGGCGAACTGACTGAGTTCCAAGAATGGATTCGTGCATGTGCAGAAGTATTCTCTATGCGCGATGATGCAACAGAAGATATCAGAAGTGGTAAGGCAATTGCTATCAAGGCTGATGCAAACACCCCTTACCGTATGGTTGAAATCGTAATGAACAACTTGCAGTCTATCAAACGTAACAAGTTTACTTTGATGACTTCATTAAAAACCGCTAAAGATTAAAGTAATATGGGAAAGAAAGATTTAAGTCGTCAGAAAAAATTTGAGACCCGTATCGACTTTACTCCTATGGTTGATATGAACATGTTGTTGATCACCTTCTTCATGTTGTGTACAACAATGTTGAAGTCTCAAACTTTGAAAATTGCTCTTCCTTCGAATAGTAACGAAGCTATGCAGGAAAAGAACCAAAACCAAGCTGCTGAATCTCAGGCTTTCACTATCATCCTTGATGGTAAGGAAGAAGAGAAAGATGGTATTTACTCATCTACGGCTGCTAACTCTAAGTTCTATTACTACGAAGGTAAACTCGATCCAGCTCAAGCAGCTACTCAGCTGATTGAAGCTAAAGGTATTGGCATCAAGGGTTCAACCGATACTAACTTCCTGACTGTAATTCTTCAAAAGAAGAATGAAAAGGCATTGAAGAAGATTGGTGAATTCAAGAAGAAATGGGAAAACCACGGTTACTCTAACGACGATGCTCAAAACGATGCTGCTTATCAAGCCGACGCAACTAAGGTACTTGCTGAACTCAATCAGGCTCATCAAACTCCTATCGTTATGATCAAGCCTACAAGCCGTGCAAGCTACTCTGATGTGATTGCTCTGCTCGACCAAATGCAAATCAATAGCATTGGTACCTTCCAGATCGAGACTCTCAGTAAGGATGATTCAACCGCATTGGCAGCTAAGGGCGTTCAGCTCCCACCTGCTCCAGGCGCTAAGAAGTAATGATGTGGATTTATTAATATTTAAACAAAGAAGATTATGTCAAATAGTGTAGATCTTACATCGAAAGAATGGTGCGACCTCGTCTTTGAGGGTAGAAATAAGGATTTTGGTGCATACGTATTGCGTCAAAGTTCTTCAAAGCGCCACAATGTAGCGTTTATGTGGATTGTTCTCGGCTTTATCGCTTGCTGCTTGCTCTATTTCGGTGTTTCTAAATATCTCGACATGAAGGCTGAAGAAGCTCGTGAAGCTCTCTTGAAGCAACAACAGGAAACTGTGGTTAACCAAATGTCGGAAGAAGTATCTGAAGAGGAAGAAGAAATCATTAAGCAAGAAGAACAACAAGAACCAGAAGAAGTTCAAGAAGCTCAACAGCAGGTGACTGAACTTGCCATCGTTCCTGATGACAAGGTAACTCAACCACCTCAATTGACTACAGAAACTCAGAAAAACGAAGCCGACATCTCTGCTCAAAATGTGGAAGGTCAGCTCGGTGGTCTTGTTTCTGATATCAAGCCTCAAGAAGCTCCTAAGCCAGTAGCTGTAGTTGAACAAAAAGTTCAAGTTGAAACTCCAAAGGTGGAAGAAAACAAGGTATTTACTTCTGTAGAACAAATGCCTCAGTTCCCTGGCGGTGATGCAGCTCTTATGAAGTACATTGCATCTCACATGCAATATCCTCCAATGGCTCAGGAACAAGGTATTCAAGGTAAGTGTATCGTGCAATTCGTTGTTACCAGAAACGGTAGCGTAGGTGAAGTGAAGGTAGTTCGCTCACTCAGCCCTGACTGTGATAACGAAGCTAAGCGCGTGGTTCGCAGCCTTCCAAGATTTACCCCTGGTAAGCAAAATGGTCAGCCTGTGAACGTATGGTACACCCTCCCTGTTACCTTCAAGCTCCAGAACTAATCAAATTTACTCTTGAATAATTCCCTCCAAGGGATTATATACTAAGCCGCAAGCCTCAAAAGCTTGCGGCTTTTTTTGTTGTGTCCACCATCCACACCTCCTCTAACCTCTACTTTCTGGTTCAGTGGATAAATGCTGGGGGCACAGAAACAAAAAACATAAAAAACAGCCTT
>ERZ857629.201-NODE-201-length-91162-cov-5.998452_pt1 | contig 91162 bp, 85 predicted proteins | sample MGYA00519700_ERZ857629 | MGnify/ENA primary metagenome ERZ857629 (study PRJEB31778, sample SAMEA3449351) | human gut metagenome | biome: human gut; feature: human-associated habitat; material: faeces | place: United Kingdom | collected 2010/2012 ... | reverse complement strand
CTTACATCATTTGATGCAGAAATCGGTGCAAGCAAGAAAAAATCGCATAATTAGTACGATGAATGGGCAATTCCAATCGGGATTGCCCATTTTCTAAAATGAAAAGAAAATAGAAATTGTCGATTTGGTTCTTGAGGGAAGAGCCCCTTTTTTTCAATGCAACCGATAGTGGAAGCAGGATAATGAGCAGATACATTACATCCCCGGCGCTATAAACGGCGCTGTCAATGTGGGCAAAAGCCGATGAGGATATGCAAGAGAGCGAATAGTGCAGATTTGAAATTGTGCGGAACGTCTACACAATTAGAAAAGCTTGAATTATTAAACCATGAAGCGAGGTAGTAGATATGGAAAAAGACCCGTTTAAGAAATATTTGAGAGAGTCTGAACCGGATAAAGCTCATAAGGGTTATGCTTGGAGTACAGCAATCGGACTTCAGGCAGTGGACGGACTTAAACCGTCTCATTATTTGATTGATATTGCCATTCAGAATATTGAAGGCAAAATCACGATGAAAGAAGCACAGAGTCTTATTGACAGCTACTATGAGGAAAGACCTGTCCATTTGTCTGATGATGAGCGTACCGAAGAAGCAGATAAGGTTTCGTCCCGTATTGCAGAAATTCTTTCTGAAACAGCGTTTTCATTTTCGCCAAACGAGTATATCTCTATCCATCGCAAACTCTTTCAGGGGATTTATAAACACGCCGGAAAGATTAGAGATTACAACATTACAAAGAAAGAATGGGTGCTTGATGGGGCAACTGTTATGTACGGTAGTGCTTCCGAACTGAGAGCCACACTTGAATATGATTTTTCGCAGGAGAAAGATTTTAGCTATAAAGGGCTTTCAATGGACGAGATTATCCATCATTTGGCGGTATTCATTTCAAGGCTATGGCAAATCCATATCTTTGGGGAAGGCAATACCAGAACAACGGCAGTGTTTTTTATCAAATATTTGAGGACACTTGGGTTCTCTGTAACCAATGATATTTTTGCGAAAAATGCGTGGTATTTCAGAAATGCGCTTGTCCGTGCGAACTATACGAACCTGCAAAAAGGTATTTACGAAACAACAGAATATCTGGAAGTGTTTCTTAGAAACCTGCTTTTGAACGAGAAGAATGAACTTCATAATCGCAATCTTCATATAAGTGGACTTTTGAATGAGGAAGAAGTGAACGTTGAGGGTGGAAAAGAGGATATTGAGAATGCAAAAGTGGACATTCAAGACGCAAAAGTGGACATTGAAAGTGTACTTTCCGAAAAAGACAGCGATTTCTCAGCAAAAACGACAGTTCATATCCATAGACTCTTTGAGAAGTTTGGTTTTGATGAAGTGTTTGGAAGAAGTGCAGTTATGGAACTTCTTGAACTGAAAGGTTCAGGTGCTTCAAAACTTCTTTCCAATTTGGTGCAGGCAGATATTATTGAACCGGTATCCGGTCACGGAAAAGGAAAATATAAATTTAAGAAGTAGTTTATAAGGCTTTTCTTGAAATTGTCGACACATCGTGTAGATAATCAATGTTTTATCTTCCGAAGAAGAGAGGAAAGGAAACTGAATAGATTTTGTGCAGACTGTTTGCACAATTTAAAGGATAAAGGTTTATTGGACAAAAAGCCTATATAGGCAGAAATTCTCAATGAAAGTCAAAACAACTCAAAAACTTTGCTTTTAACATTGGCTAAAAGATACTGAGGTGATAGCAAATTGCGCCACCTCTTTTCTTTTGCGAAAAACCTACTTGAAATTTTTTAGTATCAGATATAATAAAATTCTGAAAAAATTTGGTTAACTTTTAAAAAAATTTGATTTTGGGGTGAGAGATTTTCTGATTTTATGTACCTATATAAGTAAAGGGTATTTTAAGCTGTGTTTTCAGAGAGTTTTGCGTATATGTACGGTACTAAAAAGTGTGTCGCATCGTGCGTCCTGCTGTTCCTGTCTCTTGCGGGAACGGTGGGGATGGTGTAGGGGAAACTAATGGACGCTATAAAAATGTGCAACGCAATTCTGTTGCATGAGGGTGCGGGCGGCTATGTGCCGGTAGCGGTCATTTCCGTTACTGCGGCAGTTGTGATTACTGCATTATGTATCAAATTCGCAAAAAGAGGACAACAGAGACGGGACACGGAAAAGGAAAATATACCACAACAATGGGAGGAGAAAAGTCAATGAGGAAACAAAGAAAACGGATTTACGCGGCGTTGCTTAGTATTTGTATGGCACTTTCTTTGGTTTCGATGCCTGTATCGGCGGCAGAAACGGGAGAAGCAGCAGGCAGTCACGAACACACATCGGAGTGCTATACATGGATTGAGAATTGTGTCCATGAACATACGCTGGAATGTTATCCGCAGGGGAGCGTATCGGGAAATGGGACCGCACCGTCTGAGGCGGCGGAGCCCACCGGATGCAGTGGGGAAAACGGATGTATTACAAAAGAATTAAACTGCCCGTATGACAGCAAAAACGGCGGCACTCCGGCGACCGTGGAAAGCGTGCAGGCAATGATTGACGCACTACCGGATGCAGAGGAACTTAGCGCTCATAATGCCGAAGAAGTTGCGGCACAGCTTGAAGCCATTGATAAAGCAAAGGCGCAGCTTTCCGGCGAAGAATTAGACACGCTTGATTTTTTTCGCTATATGGAAGCTGCTGTTGCACTGGGCAGTCTGTCAGTGCCTATGCTGACTGCGAACGGAACGCAAGAAGTTTCCACGGCAGAGGCTTTGACTTCCGCACTGGCAGATGGAAGCATTTCCGAGATTACACTGACAGGGGAAATTGAAATCAGCAGTACACTGACAGTTAACCGCACTGTAACGCTGGATTTGAACGGCTTTGTGCTTCGAATGACAAGCAGTTGCAGCGTTATCAATGTCGAGAGCGGAGGTGACCTGACCATCAAAGACAGCAACCCGTCTGCACCTCACCAATTTACGCCCAACAGCGACGGCCTGTGGGTGCTGGACAGTAACGGCAGCGAGACCGTCACCGGCGGTGTCATTACCGGCGGTGTGGCGTCCGAGCAGACGTTCTATGATGGTTACATGAATCGCAGTTATTATCTCGGCGGCGGCGTTTACATCGCGGAGGGGGGCAAGCTGACCATGACCGGCGGCAATATTGTGGGCTGCTCATCGGAGGACGGCGGAGGCGGTGTGGGGCTGTTAAAGAACGCCAGCTTCACCATGACCGGAGGCAACATCGACGGCTGCACCGCAAATATTGGAGGAGGTATTTCCTGCTACGACCGCACCGGCAATAAGATCGAGATGTCCGGCACGGCGCTCATCCGTGACTGCCGCGCCCAAGACAGCGGTGGTGGCATCTGGAACTATGGTGAACTCTACATGACGGGTGCAACCGCCATCCGTGGCTGCATCGCTGGAGAACCCGGCGGAAGCAGCACGTATGGCGATGGAGGCGGAGTGCATGTGAATTCCGCCAGCAGCTTTGTTATGTCAGACAGAGCAGTGATTGAGGACTGCAAAGTGGTCGGGGATAACGGGAAAGCCCGCGGCGGTGGCGTCTCTGTGGCCAACGGGGCATCACTCACCATGTCAAGCAATGCCAAGATACTGAATTGCAGCGCGGAAAACTCTGACGGTTCGCCCTCGAACTATGGAGGTGGTGTGAGCGCCCACACTGTAACGCAGATTACCTTAGAGGGAAACGCGCTCATTGATCAAGGCAATGCGTCGAACAGAAACGGGCTATACATCACCGGCAGCACTTGGTCTGGATTTGGGAATCTTTACGCCAACGGCGGTTCTGTCAACGGCGATTTGATACTCGGAAATTACGTAAACTATCCGTGTACCATTACAAGTACAGGCACCGGCAGGACGGCGTTCAATGGCACAGTGACTGTCCAACCCGGCAGTAAAATTGAAAACGGCGAGTTTACCGACACAGTTGTCAACAACGGAACAATCACCGGCGGCGAGTTCACGACGGCCATCAACAGCGAGCGCGGCACCATCGCCGAAGGAGTTTCCATTGCTCACCTGAAATTCATCGTGACCTTTGATGACGAGGGCGTAAAAACAACGGAGACTGTCGATAATGGCGTCAAGCTCACCGAACCTACTGCCCCCACCAAGGAGGGCTATTACTTTGACGGCTGGTATTATGATAACAGTGGCACAAAGACGAAATGGGTCTTTGACACGGATAAAGTCAAATATGCCATGACCCTTACGGCGCAGTGGAAAGAACCTGTTCCATCCACACCGGTTAACCCCGGCGACACGGTACGCTATATTGTGGAGCATTATAAGGCCGGTAGTAACGGCTACACGCTGGAAGAGACCGAGTATTCCGCAGGTAAAATAGGAGATACTGTTGCGGCAATGCCGAAAACATATACAGGCTTTACCTATAATCCGACGGTTTCCACATCCGGCGGCATACTAAAGAAACTCAGCAGTGCAGCAGATATAGTGACCTTGAGACTTTACTATGACCTGACTGTTTACACCGTGACCGTAGAAAACGATGGGAACGGTTCTGCATCTGCTACTCCTGTTTCTGCGACGATGGGCGAGGCAATCACCCTAACCGCTGTGCCAAACAGTGGCTACTGCTTTAAGGAATGGCAGATTGTTTCCGGCAGCGTGACAATCAGCAACAACAAGTTTACCATGCAGGCGGACAATGTAACGGTAAAAGCAATCTTTGAAAAGAAGTCAGACGACGAGGACGGCGACAGCGCTACAGAGGAAACCCCGACAAATCCGGGCACCGGGAACAAGGCTCCTGCTGATAATCCTCCCACCGACAATGTACTTGCCTTTGTGACCTATACGGTGCAAAAGGGCGACACTCTTTGGACGATTGCCAAAAAGTACGGCTGCACCGTTGCCCAAATTGTAGCGGCTAACAGCGACTTGATTAAAAATCCGAATTTAATTCGTCCGGGCTGGCAGCTTGAAATCCCGCAGGGTGAAGCAACAGACGCAGACAACACGCCTGATGCCATCCTGCCGGACAACAGGAAAACAGGCGTTTACATCGTGAAGCGGGGTGACAACCTTTGGGCTATCTCACGGAAGTGCGGCTGCACTGTTGCAGAAATCATCGCCCTCAACGGGGAACTGATTACCGACCCGAACTTGATTTTCGCCGGGTGGGAACTGAAAATCCCGCAGGATTGAGAAACAGAACATAGGAAAAACGGAGGAATGTTTACGGTCCCCGGCATTTCCGGTCGCGGTGGACAGAGGTGTCAAGACGAAATGAGGCAGCGGTGCAATTTGCACCGCTGTTTCATTTCGTCATAAGGTAGGTTACACAGTTGGCATAGACAGTATATCAGTGAGTTACAGTTGTTTCATGAAAATTCTATCTGGTTTGACAACAGAACGTTTGAAAGTCTGCCCGAAATGGTGCATAATGATTGCAGACATGTATATGCGGTGGAAGTAAAAGCAATCAATGTAGGATGTATGAAGCTTCAAACATAGGGCGATTTTGTGTTGTGTTTTGAAATATTACTTGTTATCTACACTATCCACAAGAAAAATACGAACAGCGGGAGAAAACAAAATGAAAGAAAACGGAAAGAAAATAGCAGGTGTACGGAACGATCCACAGATTAGCTTCTAACGGGAAAGTAAAGGGAATTGCCAAAGCAAGTTTTGATTTTTGCAGCAGCATTATGGATTATATAAGGATTGATACACATAAAAATAACATTGCCATGCAGGCAGCCATTGAAAAATATGGGTTTCAAAAATGTGGAATTATCTATGTAAGAGACGGGGCAGAACGAATAGCGTATGATTATATGAAGTCATAGGGTAGGAAGGGATTCTGTTTTTTGAAAAAGAGGTTGTAGGGTAACGATATTTGTTTTGCAATAGTGGATAGGGGATGTCATATTAATGGAAAAAACAACTACATTAAACTTGAGGATAAATCCTACAGTCAAAGTATTTGCGGATTCAATGTCCGATGAAGAGATTTTGGAAAAACTACAAAGAGGGTATGATGGTATACAGGCAGGAAGAACACAGAATGCTGCCAGCGCATTTGCAAAATTCAGGAAGAATCACGAAGCATAAAACCGTATCAAGTGAAAATCACATAAGATATTAGTTTCATTCTATAAAAGTTTTTCTAAATTTAGCATATTTTCAATCTTGTTACATTAACAGTAAGTCTTGTAAAAGTTCAAATAAATATTAAGATAATATTAAACTATTGTTGCAAATATTACATAAAAATAGTAAAATATTATCACATTATGCAAAAAGAGGGGGATATTGGGGAAAATGAGTATGGGGATAAAAGTTATAATTGAAGTTTTTGGTTTATGATAGATTGACCGCGCAAACTGTAAAGTTTAGTTTGTGTGGCTTTTTATAATGCGAAAGAAAGAGGCGGGGTATGCGGAAAGTAAAAATAATTGCAATGTTAATTGCAGCGTTTTTTCTGCTATCAGCATTTATAACTGCTGAGGCTGAACAGGCGGATTTTATGCAAGAGGGAGAAAAATATTAAGTGATAATGAAAGATTAGCAAGCGGGTTAAGCGTCTCGGCAGGTGACAGTAGTTCGCAAGAAGACATTCAGTCAGGCAACACTTATTATGACAAATTGATTGCACAGGAGCTGAAAGAACGTCAGTATGCTATCTACACGAACCAGTTGAAAGCACAACTTGTTGATTACCAGATAACCTATTTGACGACATGGGAAGCAGAGCTAAGTGAAAAATATAAAATAGAAAAAGCAAAATTGGATTTAGGGTATACGACATCTACTGCTGTCGATGTAGCACATAATCAATATACCGTTGCAGAACATCAGATCCGAACAGCCATGGCACAGCAGGAACTTTATAAAGAGGTTATTGTGCTGAATGGTGGGGAATACAAGGAAATTTCATTTACCGAAGATTTAGAACCTCTCAATGGAAACTATTTTAAAACATTTAAAGATAATAGTACACAGTTAATTTCTTATCGGTATCAGATACTGATAGCGGGAAATACAAAATCTGCAGAACTATTACAATTACAGAAAGAACAATATGAAATCAATTTACATATTTATGTCCAGAGTCTGCAAATGAAGTATGAGGAAGTTTTGAGGCAGATTACATTAATAGATGGTAGACCGAAAGAGGAGGCACCAACGGAGAGTGAAGTATTAGAAATATTAAAGGAAGTGTTGCCGGTATGGAATCGGAATAATTGCGGCAGATTGAATCCGGGAGATCAGGTAATAACAACAGGGGTAGAGTATAAAGGGGTGAAAGTTTGAAACAAATAAGCAGAGGGCAGCCAAGGAATATGAGGACGTTTCATTTAGTGTATCCCCATACACGGAACTTCATGATTATCATGATTGCCCACCGGCTGAAAACGGTGCGCAATGCCGACTGCATTTTCGTTGTGGACAATGGCGAGATTGTGCAGCGTGGCACGCACGACGAACTGGTCGGACCGGATGGTCTTTACCGTCGGTTCGTGGTGGAACGCCAGCAGGCTGCCGGTTGGAAGGTCTGATAAAAAAAGCAGGTAATCGTTACGGTTACCTGCTTTGCCTTTTCTTTTCCATATCCGCCCATGTCTTTACAATTTTAAACCCTGCGGACTGATAGATATAGCGTGCCGGGTTCGTTTCCCCGGTAAACAGGGTCATATACTCCGCTCCGATGTCTTTTAAGGACTTACAAAGCGTGGAAAAGAGCACTTTTCCCAGACCGTATTTGCGGTATTCTGAGTGGACGCCGATTCCGGCAAAATATCCGCGGCCGCTTTTCTGCACATGGATGGGACCGGCGAATCCTACGGCAAGCCCGTTGTGCTCGGCAATAATGACCGGGTCGCCCCCGCCCTCTTTGCGGATATTTCCCAGTACGATTTCTTTCCAGTCCTCACTCCCAAGATTTTCAAACAATTCCTCCATGCCGAAATGCTTTTGCGGCTGGTAAAAGCAGACGGATAAATCATGTTCGCTGAGGGAATCCATGCGCTTTTGCACCTCCGGCTGAATCAAAAAGTTCTTTAGCGGCAGATAAAAGGAATTCTGATATACGCTGTCCAGGTAGCCGTTATTTTTGAAAAAAAGATATGCTCCACCTGCCACATCAATGCCGGGCGCATTGGGGTGGTCGTGTCCGGGAGTGCCGGGCACAATCCACGTCAGATTGATGGGGTTAAAAAAGGTAATCTGATACTGCGTGACGTCAGCCGTATCTGCCAGCGCTTTTTCCAGTGCGGATAAAAGCCTTGTGGCAATGCCCTGTCTGCGGTAGGGGGCATCTACCAGAACAAAAGTGATATATCCGGTGTCGGAACCTTTTTTGACACAGCCGTTGGCAAATCCGATGAGGGAGTTATCTTCCGTAAGCACCGCAAGGTTGATTTTCGTTACCTGCGGACTGTTTTGCACAAAGGTGGTGTGAAAATCCGTCTCCGACAACTTTTTGTGTACAAATTCATTCTCTGCATAGCGGCAAAACAGTTCTGCGGCGGCTATGTGGTCTGTTTCCTGAAAACGCTCAATTTTCATGCGTATGCCCCCTCGTTTTGGTGTGATTTTATTATAAGAAAAGACAGAACCGGTGTCAATGAACAGGCATCCGGCGCGGTGTAAAATAGCGATGCTGCAAAACCCTGCGCCGCAAAATTTCTTGCCATATCCGGCAACTGATAATACAATAAAAATATTGATAAAAGAGCAATTCAGGGAGAAAAAACGTGGAACGGGAAATTCAGATTGTCCGCAGCAACCGTAAAAGTATCGGGCTGGAGATTAAGCCGGATTTACAGATTATACTGCGTGTGCCCTACCGGATGACGGACAGGGAGATACAGCGGTTTTTGCGGGAAAAAGCGGACTGGATAGATAAATACTGGCAGAGGGCGGCGGCGCAGAAAAAGGAGCGGGAGAGCCGTGTCCCCAAACCGAAAATGACGCAGGAAGAAATCCGCATGCTGGCAAAGCAGGCGTTAGAGGTTATCCCGGAGAGAGTGCGCTACTTTGCCCCCATTGTGGGAGTGAATTACGGAAGGATTACCATTCGCAACCAGCGGACCCGCTGGGGAAGCTGCAGTGCCAAGGGGAATCTTAATTTTAACTGTATGCTCATGAAAACACCGCCGGAGGTTGTGGATTATGTGGTGGTGCATGAACTGTGCCACCGGCTGGAGATGAATCATTCCCCCAGATTCTGGGCGCAGGTGGAGCGGGTCTGTCCGCAGTACCGGCAGGCGAGGGCGTGGTTAAAAAAGAACGGGGCAGAACTCATTGAAAGTATGCCGGAGAGATAGGAGAGGCAAGGATGTATCGCATTTTTATGGTGGAGGATGATGAAACCATCGCAAAGACGGTAAAACAGCATTTGGAGCGATGGGATTATACGGTACATATCGTAGAGAATTTTGACAATGTGCTGGGGGAGTTCGCGGAATTTTCCCCGCAGCTTGTGCTGATGGACATCCGGCTGCCCTTTTTTGACGGGTATCACTGGTGCGCGGAAATCCGTAAGGTGTCCAAGGTGCCGGTTATCTTTTTGTCCTCTGTGGCGGACAATATGAATATTGTCATGGCAGTCAATATGGGTGCGGACGATTTTATCCCGAAGCCCTTTGATTTGGAAGTGCTGACGGTAAAAATTCAGGCACTGCTGCGGAGAAGCTATGATTTCGCGGGAAACAGCAGCATGCTGGAGCATAAGGGTGTGCTGCTGAATCTGAGCGAGGCGGTGGTTTCTTACGGCGGTGAAAAGCAGGAACTTACGAAAAATGAATTGAAGATTGTGCAGGTATTGTTTGAAAATAAGGAAAAAATTGTCACAAGGGAAACACTGATGACAAAACTTTGGGAGAGCGATGCTTATGTGGACGAAAACACTCTGTCCGTCAACGTGAACCGGCTTAGGAAAAAGCTGGCGGCACTGGGACTGGAGGAATTTATTTTGACCAAGAAGGGGATAGGGTATCGTATCGGATGAATGTTTGCAGAACTTTTATCAGACGAAACAGTCTGTGGATAGCATTGTTTTTGGCGGGCACGGCGCTCCATTGCTTTTCCCTGTGGCTGGAAAGGGCAGACCTTACGGATATTTTGTATTTTGCGCTGCTGGATATCTGCCTGTTTGCTGTGATTTTTGTGGCGGGATTGTGGCTTTATCAAAAAAAGGTAAGACACCTTGAAGAGATAGGGAGGCAGTCTGTTTTTAATGAAAAGGATTTGCCGGAGGCGAGAGACTCCATAGAGGAGGGGTACAGCCGGATTATCGAAAACATCAATGCGGAGAGACATTCTGCATTTAATGATACCCGGAAAATGCAGGCGGACATGAAGGATTACTATTCCATGTGGGTGCATCAGATTAAGACGCCCATTGCGGCATTGCAGCTTCTATTGCAGGTGCAGCGGAGCGAATGGGAGAATACGGAGGCGCCGGAGGACGTCTGCATCCGCCAGATGCAGGTAAATTCGGAGATGGAGGATGAAATTTTCCGCATCGAACAGTATGTGGGCATGGCGCTTCAATATCAGAGAATCAACAGTGACAGCAACGATTTTGTGCTGGAGCGGGTTTCCTTGGACAGCGTTATCCGGGAGGCGATTCACAAGTATGCGAAGGTCATGATTCGTAAGAGGATTCCGCTTCGCTATGAGGGATGCAGCGAGGCAGTGGTGACGGACGCCAAGTGGCTTTCCTTTGTGGTGGAACAGCTTTTGTCCAACGCTGTCAAATATACCAAAGAGGGTGAAATTGCAGTAACGGTGGAAAAAGGGGAAAATGCGTGTTTTCTCTGCGTGAGCGACCACGGGTGCGGAATCCGGGAGGAGGACATTCCCAGAGTGTTTGAAAAGGGGTATACCGGCTTTAACGGGCATCAGGACAAGCACTCCACCGGCATCGGACTGTATCTGTGCAGGCAGATACTGGATAAACTGGGACATACCATCCGTCTGGAATCCCGGATAGGGGAAGGGACGAAAGTGCGAATCGGTTTTTTGACAAAAGAGGGATAACAACGGCGGATTCTTACAAAAATGTAAGACAGGAGACCAAAATGTAAGCTGAATCGATAGCTTGCCTTTTGGTCTTTTGTTATACTGGCTTTTGTCCGAAAAAGTTGTCGGACGAAATTTGCCAAAGGATAAAGGAGCAATCGATATGTCAATTTTGGAAGTCAATAATTTGAAAAAAATATATACTGCACGGTTTGGCGGCAATCAGGTACAGGCGTTGTCCAACATCAGCTTTTCTGTGGAAGAGGGAGAGTATGTTGCCATCATGGGCGAGTCCGGTTCCGGTAAAACAACGCTGTTGAATATTTTGGCGGCGCTGGATAAACCGACCTCCGGTGAGGTTCTCTTAAATGGAAGAAATCTGGTGTACGTGAGGGAAAAAGAAATTTCAGCTTTCCGCCGTGACCATCTTGGATTTGTATTTCAGGATTTTAATCTTTTAGATAATTTTTCCCTGAAAGACAATATTTTTCTGCCGTTAGTGCTGGCAGGGGTTGCACCTCGCGAGATGGAGGAACGTTTGCAGCCCATTGCCCGGAAACTGGGCATTACCGAACTGCTGGATAAATACCCTTACGAGGTGTCCGGCGGACAGAAACAGAGAACGGCGGTGGCAAGAGCACTCATTACAAGACCGGAACTGATTCTGGCGGATGAGCCTACCGGAGCATTGGACTCCAAGGCGACGGACGGATTATTGAAATTATTCCATCAGATTAACGAGGATGGGCAGACCATTCTCATGGTAACGCACAGCACCAAGGCTGCGAGTCATGCCAACCGGATTCTGTTTATCAAGGACGGTGAGGTGTTCCATCAGCTTTACCGCGGAAATCTCACCAATGAGCAGTTGTATGCCAGAATTTCCGATACCTTAACGGTTTTGACGACAGGTGGTGAACAGCATGAATAACATTTATGTAAAATTGGCAAAGACAAATATCCGTAATAATAAGCCGCTTTACCTGCCCTACATCTTTTCGGGAGTGATGACGGTGGCAATGTTTTACATGATGATGTTTTTGAACGGCAACGACGGAATCAGTAAAATACCGGGGGCAGCAAATCTCCGTATGATTCTGGGGCTGGGCGTCGGCGTCATTGCGGTGTTCGCATACATATTTATTTTTTATACCAACAGCTTTATTATCAAAAGAAGAAAAAAGGAAATCGGCGTTTACAATATTCTCGGCATGGAAAAGAGGCATATCGCCAAGGTTCTGGGAATGGAAACGCTGTTCGTGGCAATCCTTTCCATCGCAGGCGGGCTTGTGGCGGGGATTCTTTTGTCCAAGCTGATGTTAATGCTTCTGTACCGGATTCTTGGATTCGCGGAGAGCGTCGTATTCTTTGTGACAAAAGATGGAATCGTTTATTCCTGTGTGGTATTCGGTATCCTCTATTTTCTGACGTTATTCTATAATCTCATGCAGATTCGTATGGCGAATCCCATTGAGTTACTCAGGGGCAGCAACGTCGGTGAAAAGGAGCCTAAGACCAAGGTTTTCATGGCAATCGAGGGAATTGCCTGCATCGCCATCGCCTATGCCATTGCGATTATAACGGAAAATCCCATGAAAGTGATTTCTCTGTTTTTTGTAGCTGTTCTGCTTGTGATTGCCGGGACCTATTCTCTGTTCACGGCGGGCAGTATTGCGGTGTTAAAATTGCTCCGCAAAAACAAAAAGTTTTATTACAACAAAAAGCATTTTACTGCTGTTTCCGGACTGCTTTACCGTATGAAACAGAATGCGGCGGGACTTGCCAGCATTTGTATTTTGTCCACCATGGTGCTTGTAATGCTTTCCACCACGGTCAGTATGTATGCGGGCGTGAGTGATGAGCTGGAGGCAAGGTATCCGAAGGAAATCACCGTTTATTCCACCTACAACGGCACGGATATTGCGTGTGAGGAACTGGGGCAGACACTGGAGGAGGTTATCCGCAGTCAGGGCAGGAAAATTACGGGAAAAACGGCATACACCTCTCTGGAGATTATGTTAAAAATGGACGGAAATAACTTTGAAGCTGCACAGAAGAAGGCATTGGACAGAAGTCTTATGCTGGTGACTGTGGTTACAAAAGAAAATCTTTTGGCAATGGATGAGAGCCTGTCAGAGGAAGAGCTGGCAGCCATACCGCAGGGAATGGTGAGCGTTTACAGTTCGGAGCCTTATCCGGACAGTACCGTCAATCTGCTCGGCAGGGAATTTGCGGTGGCGGAGAACCGGGTGTATAACGCCGGGCAGGACAGATATATGGAGTATCTGTTTGGCGGCGTGTACTACATTGTAGCGGACAATGAGGAAACCTTTGACGAAATCTTTCTGTTGCAGCAGGAAAAATGCGGGGAAAACAGCGGGAAGATAGAGAATGTTACAGGCTTTGACATTGACGGCAGCAAGGAGGAAAAGATTGCCTGCGGAAATGCGGTGAGAGGAGCGCTGGGAAACGTTGACACCGCCTATTTGACGGAGCGTTATTCGGAGTGCAGAACTGCCAATGAGGAAGAATTTTACACGGTGTACGGTGGACTGTTCTTTCTTGGAATCTTCCTTGGCGTGATGTTTCTGATGGTGACGGTTATGATTATCTTCTACAAGCAAATATCGGAAGGGTATGATGACAAGGACAGATACGAAATCATGGAAAAAGTGGGAATGAGCAATGCGGAGGTAAAAGCGTCCATCCAGTCTCAGGTGCGCATGGTATTTTTCCTGCCCCTTGTGACGGCGGCAATCCATGTGGCAGCAGCATTCCCCATGATTTGCAGATTGCTGGAAATGCTGAATCTGTACAGCGTTTCCCTGTTCCGACTTTGCCTGGTGATTACGCTGTTGGTTTTCGCAGCCATATACTATCTGGTATTCCGCCTTACGTCACGGGCTTATTATAAAATTGTCGGGAACCGGAATCAGTAAGAGCGCCCCGTCCGCTATGCAAAATAGCAAAATTGCTCTAGGTTAATTTGTGCATAACGGAGATAACCTTCCTGTTAACCAAATAATAATTGACTTTTAGTAACACCGGAAATACAATTTAGTTACTTAAGAGTTAAACGATTAACTAAATAGAATAAGGAGGGTTACAAAGTGAAAAACAAAGTATGGGAAAGGCTGGCGGCTTACCTTGTTGCAGTGTGTCTCCTGGTATCCGGTATCTGGGTATGGGACGGCAGTGCAATGACAGTAAACGCCGGCGGGGAAACAACGATCTATTTTTACAATGACCGGGACTGGAGCACAGTAAACGCTTATATGTATGCGGACGGAGCAGGAATCGGAGCAGCCTGGCCGGGGCAGCAGGCTGTGGCTGCCCTGGAAAAAGGGGACAAATGGTTTAAGGTTACGGTTCCTTTTGACACGTCTGGTAAAGCGGTTAATGTAATATTTAACGACAATTCAGGTTCTCAGGTGGATATTTACATTAATGATACGGTGAATGTTTATACCGTTTCCGACGGAACAAAGTATGCCTCCGCCGAGGAGGTGGAGCGCATTTTTGCACCGGTGAGCACAGAGACAACCGTGTATTTATACAATGCGGCAGGCTGGGAAAATGTATATGCTTATGTGTGGAATCCCGGCGAAATCTTTGGAGGCTGGCCGGGGCAGCAGGCTTTGCAGGCTGCAGAGCTTGGGCAAAACTGGTGGAAAATCAACATGGACGTGGATGCTTTGGCTACACCCGTAAACCTGATTTTCAATAATAATGCGGGTTCGCAGACGGATTTTTATCTGGCAGATAAGACAAACGTGTACGCAACCACGGCAGGAAATCTTTTTGCATCCGCGCAGGAGGCAAAACAGAGTGTCGGAGACAGCAGCGGAGAAGGGGGAGAAAGCGGCGGTTCCGGTGCAGGCGGCGAGTCCGGCGGGGAGGAGCAGAACCCGAATACGGTAGTTCATTTTCTCAACCATAAAAACTGGACGACGGTATTTGCCTATACCTATGCCAACGGAGCGGATTTGGGGGCGTCGTGGCCGGGAATTACACTGGAGAAGGATGATGCGCAGAGCGCTTACGACTGGCGGAGCATGGAAGTGCCTGCTGAAAACTTCGGTCTGATTTTTACGGACGGCGATTCCGGAAGAGTGGAACTGGCTGTGGACAACAAGACTGAAATTTTTGTGACCGGTGACGGCGCTGTGTACGATACAGCGGAGGAAGCGCTGATTGCGGCGGGCTACGGCGGACAGAATCAGTCCACGGTGGTATATTTTTATAACAGTTCTAATTGGCAGGTGGTAAACGGCTATGTATATGCCAACGACACCACGGTTGGAAAGGGCTGGCCGGGAGCCGCGGCGGAGGCAGCACCGGAGGTTGGCGCAAAGTGGTTTAAAATTACGGTTCCCAAGGTGGCGAGCGCAGATCAGCCGTTCAGCGTGATTTTCAACAACGGCGTGGAGCAGGTAAAAGATACGGACATTCTGAACCAGAGGGCTGTGTACACAACGGTACTTGGAGAGGTATACGAAAGCAGCGAGGCAGCGGAGGATGCGGCAAAAAATTATGTGGTGGATGACGGCTGCGAGGACGGGGAAAATCAGGATTTGAATTCTTATCCGGAAAATCCGGGTGCGGTCGGCGCCGGTCAGCCTTATATTACTTATGAGGCGGAGCAGGCAGCTACCAATGCAGAAATTTTAAATTTCAGTACCCGCTACAGCGCGGATATTCAGTCGGAAGCCGGTGGAAGAAGTGCGGTAAAATTAAACCAAACCGGGGATTATGTGGAATTTACTTTGCAGAAAAGCGCCAATGCGATGGTTCTCCGCTACAGCATGCCGGACAGTGCGGACGGCAGCGGCATGGAGGCGGTGTTAAGCCTTTATGTCAACGGAGCCAAAAAGCAGAGCCTGAATTTGACCTCAAAATACGCATGGATTTACGGCAGCTATCCTTACACGAATACTCCTGCGGAAGGGAAACCTCACCGTTTCTTTGACGAGAGCAGAGTTCTTTTTGCGGAGGAAATTCCGGCGGGAAGCACCATTCGTCTCCAAAAGGATGCGGGTGATACGTCTCCCTATTATATCATTGACTTTGTGGAAGCAGAGCTTGTGGAGAGCCCGTTAGCACAACCGCAGAACAGTTTATCCATTGTGGATTTTGGCGCAACACCCAATGACGGAACGGATGACTACGCCGCCATCGAGGCATGTATTGCGGCGGCGAAGGAGCAGAATAAGGAAGTCTGGATTCCCGGTGGCAAGTTCCGGCTGGAGAATAAAAAGGCATTGGAAGTTCAGGGGGTTACAATCCGCGGCGCCGGAATGTGGTACTCCGAACTGGAGGGCGCTGGCGCGGCTTTCCGGTACAAGGGAACGTGTAAATTTTATGATTTCGCCATGACCGGCGTGACCACCGTAAGGGATGACAGCGGTGATTTGGCAGGCTTTGAGGGAGTCGGACAGGCAACGAATGTGACGGTTCAAAACGTGTGGATGGAACACATGAAGGTCGGTATCTGGAGCTACAACACCACAAATCTGGTGGTGCAGGGGTGCCGCATCCGTAATACCTATGCGGACGGAATCAATTTGTGTTCCGCTACCAACAAAGCGGTAATCCGTTATAACAGCATCCGTAATACCGGAGATGACGGCATTGCCATTTGGCCTTGGATGGGAGACAGCAGTAACAATATTATTACCCGCAACACGGTTCAAATGCCGACTCTGGCAAACGGCATTGCAATATACGGCGGCACCGGCAATACGGTCACGGCTAACTATGTGGCGGACAGTATCAACAACGGCTCCGGAATCTGTCTGGGAACCGACTATGACACGGCAAACGGTTTCGGTGGAATGACAACGGTACAGAACAACACACTGGTTCGCTGCGGCTCTTACCACACAGATTATGAATATCCCATTGGGGCATTGTGGATATGGGCGACCAAAGCACCCATGACGGCGGAGTATCTTTTGACTGACAACACTGTCATAAATTGCTCTTATGAGGCGGTTCTGGTGGACTGCTGGAACCGAATTTCGGGACTTACCGTAAAAAATCTGTCTGTGGAAGGCAGACTGACCGACGGCATTTATATCCGCGGCAATTCACAGGGAAGCCTTACGAAAAACAGTATTGTGGCAGAGTTTACGGGGAAGGAAGTTAATAACGAGATACCGGAGGCATTTCAGATTATGCTCTGTGCGGATGAAAATACCGCAGGGAAACCGGGACAGTCGGGAGAAGATTCGCAGCCGGAAAAATCCGGACTGGGTTCACAACAGGGGCAAAATGGAGAGAATTCCCAGTCGCAAAAATCCGGACAGGATTCCCGACAGAATTCATCCGGTACAGACACAAAACAGAACTTACTGCAGTCCGACGGGACAGACGCGAACCAAACTTTACAGCAGGTGCAGACAAAACAAAAACGCATTTCCCGCAACAAGGCGGCTTCGCAGAGTGAAACAGGACAAGACAAGCGCGGGGAGTCACATACTTTGGAAAAGAGTTTGACCGCCGGTGCACAGTCTCAGGCAGACCGGACTTCGCTCCGGTCAGATGCTGCGAAGGGAAAACAGCCCATTCTGTGGATATTTCTCGGAACAGGTGGTGTGGTCGCAGTGGCGGGAATCGGTGCCGTAAGCCTCTTGCATGCGAAAGCAAAATAAAAACAAAAATTGGAATAATATAGAACCGGAAAAGGATTGTGAACTGAGAACTCAGAATGGAAAACTCAGTGCACAATCTTTTTTTGTAAAATTCTGTAAAAAGTAATTGACACAGCAGGAAAATAATAGTAATATACAATTCATATTAAACAGATAGGAAATATATACATGAAAGGAACGAAGAGATGAAAAGTAAGGAAAAAGTAACGGAACTCATAAAGGTCATTGATATCAAAATGAGCCGTCCGAGGGCGAGAAGCGGAGATGAATTTCTGCTGTATCGTTCCAAAATATTGAAACTGCTCAATTACGGCGGTAAGGAAGCCGAAGTCGGCTATTACATATAAAATAAATCGAAGGAGGGTATAGGGGTGACTTCCGATAATCTGGAGGTAGATTTTGTAGTGTACAGCAATTCGGATCTGGCGATGGCTTTGGAAAATGATGCCGTGGACGCCATCTGTCTCGTAGACCCGGCTGCCACCGTTGCGGTAAATCAGTACGGCTATCAGATTCTTTTGGATATAGCGGTGGATGAGCCCTATGCGGACGAATACTGCTGCGCAACCTTCGTAACCGGAAAGTTTGCCAGAGAATATCCGGAGGAGGCAGCTAAATTTACCAGAGCGGTCATGAAGGCGTCCGCATGGGTGGACGAACATCCCGAAGAGGCGGCACAGCTTTTGATTGAAAAAGAGTATTTGTCCGGTAATGCGGAAGTGTTTGCCGACATTTTAAAGAGTTATAACTGCAAACCCTCCGTGCAGGGCGGTTATGAAGCTGTGGTAAAAAATGTGGACGAATTTAAGAAAATCGGACTGTTAAGTGAAGATGTGGATACGGATGAATTTGTCAAGAAAGCCTTTATCTTTCTGGATGGTGTAGAGGAAACGTATTAAAAGACACAGGACAATGGGCGGGAGGAATCCGATGCAGGAAGTATTTCAAATCAGACAGAATGTATGGCATGTACAGGATGCAAAAAATGTATTTTTTACCATATTAATAGGAAGCAGACAGGCGATTGTGGTGGACAGCGGGTATGGAAAAGCGAACCACCGGTCTTTCGTGGAACAGCATATTTCCACGCCCTATGTGGTGATAAACAGTCATGGGCATCCTGACCATGTCGGAGGAAACAGTCAGTACGAAACCGTATATGTGGATGAAAAAGACCTTTCTATGGCAAAAAAGAATGGCTCTAAAGGGAAAGACAAGCCGGTTTTACTGCCCCTCCCGCCGGAGGCTTCCTATGATTTGGGAGGTCTGCACGTAAAAGTAGTGTCCCTGCCGGGGCATACGAAGGGAACCGTCGGGTTTCTTTTGGAGGAATACCGGCTTTTGATAGCCGGGGATGCGTTTAATCCGGATATGTGGATGTTTGCCGAAAACCACGACACATTGGATACGCTGGAGCAGACATTGGAAAAGGCGCTTACCCTGCCCTTTGACACCTATCTCGGTTCCCATACTACCGAGGAGGTGCCGCAGAATTTTTTAAAAGAGGCGCTTGTCAATGTAAGAGAAAGAAAGGTCGACTGGACATCAGCAGAGAATATTTTGGGAAAGGATACCTATGCAATTTCCCACCGGGGCAGATACGGGGTATCTACCATTCATATCGAAAAGGAGGAGGCACTGCGGATTCAGGGAGAACAGGAGAGAGGAATCCATACGCGCCTGCTGCATGGCGCAGACGGTACGCATTTTGCGGGAGGTTCCACCCTGTCACCGATTTTTCAGTCCAGTGCCTTTGCCCATGAGACGGCGCAGGAAATCGCAGATATTTTTGCAAAAAAACAAAACGGATATAATTACAGCCGAATCGGAAATCCGACCATCCGTGCCTTTGAGGAACGAATTACGGAATTGGAGCGGGGCGCGGCTTCAGTGGCGTTTGCCTCCGGCATGGCGGCAATCACGGCGACATTTCTGAATATTTTGTCGGCGGGGGATTCCTTTGTATCCACTGCCGGCCTATACGGAGGAACCATAGAGTTATTCAAAGGATTGAAACGCTTTGGCATTCAGGTGAAATATGTGCCGGTGGACGATTTTGAGGCACTTGAGAGCGCCATAACACCGGAGGTAAAGTTAATTTATGCGGAAACGGTCAGCAATCCGGGCCTTAAGGTGGCGGATATTGAAAAGATGGCGGAAATCGCCCATCACCATGGGATACCGCTGGTACTGGACAACACCATGGCAACTCCCTGTCTGGTGCGCCCTGTGGAGTGGGGTGCGGATATCGTGATTCACTCCTCCTCCAAGTACATCAACGGCAGCGGGGCAGGTATCAGCGGGGTGGTAACGGACAGCGGAACGTTTGAGTGGAATCCCAAACGGTTTGTATCCATGGAACCGTTTCTGAATCAGTCCGGGGGGATTCCGCCCTTTGCCGTGAGGCTGCGGGCAGATATGCTCTGCAATTACGGAGCCTGTCTGTCTCCTCAGAATGCGTTTCTGAATTTAGTGGGTCTGGAAACCATGGGACTTCGCGTGGAGCGGGAGTGTGAGAATGCCCTTTCTCTGGCAAAGTATCTGAAAACCATTCCGGGAATTACAGTAAATTATCCGGGCTTGGAGGATAGTGAAGAATATTGTGTTGCCTCCAAAATATTAAAGGGCGGTTACGGAGCCATTCTGACCGCACGTTTCGGGACAAGGGAACGTGCCTTTCAGGTGATGGACAGACTGACGATTCCACGGATTGTCTCCAATATAGGGGACAACAGAACGTTGGTGATTCACCCGGCGACCACCATGGCGCTACATTCCACCGCACAGGAAAAAGAGGATGCGGGAGTCTACGACGATTTGGTGAGGATTAGTGTAGGAATTGAAGATATTGCGGCTATTATCAGTGATTTTGACAGGGCACTTGGAATAGCGGATAAATAACCTAACATAATATTGAAAAATATAATAAAACATGATAAAGTAATCTTAGACGCACTTGCATAGTACTGGATGATAGTGGACGAGGTGTTTTGTGGGACGGAACCTAGTATGATAGGAAGGAGGGCGCTAAATGGATATTTCTAAGATGGCAACAGCAGAGATTGAAGAAAGATTAATAATGCTTTGGGATAAAGCGGACAATCTTTCAAGTCAATCTGCTGAGTATGGCGAAATTGTAAAAGAAGTTCTCTACATTAGAGACTACTGTAGAGAAAATCATATTTCACTGAGTCAGTCTGTTGCTGCAAGATTTTAATTGAGCAAGGACAGATTTTGCAACCAATAATCGTATGGAGACACCTCTTTCGCTATTTGTGAATATTATCTCATGAGATGCAGTTGGTATAAATTCACTCATAGTGAAAATATGTATGGTTGTAATAAAACGATGCGTTAAGGTTAAGAAGAAGGAAGTGAGAACATGCCATATGGAACCAATGCAGATGGCGAACCGTATGCACAGTGCCCAAGATGCAAAAAAGTAGCTAACGGAAGAGATGAGATTGAGCAAAAATTTGGTTACCGTACAATGGAGCAGGGGAATGTAATTCCGCAGTCCCATTGTCGACAGTGCAGAAGTGAAGAAGCCAGTGCTAACAGGTAGAAAAGCTATGGGGATTTATTGTTTTTAGTCCCCATAGTGTTTTGGGTAGTAAGGAGGAATATTTTATAAGTTTACAACCAAATAATTTCAGGCTTGAACCAACGACGGTCTGGTCGTTTCCGGACAGAGGCAGTTGGGCAACGCATTCAGGGAAGTATCGAGGAAATTGGTCACCGTATGTGCCAAGAAATTTGATACTTCGTTATTCTAATCCCGGAGAATGGGTCTTAGATCAATTTATGGGTAGTGGCACAACCTTGGTTGAGGCAAAACTACTTGGTCGAAACGCGGTAGGTGTTGACATCAATCCGCAATCTGTTTCAATCTCTGAAACAAATTTACAATTCCAATGCGAAACAAGTTCAAAAATATTTACACGAGATGGAAATGCAACAGATTTACATTTTATTAAAGATAGTCGTATGGACTTTATTTGTACACATCCGCCTTATGCAAATATCATCCGGTACAGTAAAGGAATAGAAGGGGATATTTCCTTGTTAGGGGTAGATGATTTTTTGACCGAAATGGATAAGGTGGCGGAGGAATCTTTTCGTGTGCTGAAAAAGGGTAAAATGTGTGCTGTCATGATAGGGGATGTAAGAAAATATGGGAAAGTTGTTCCATTAGGGTTTCGTATGATGGAGTGTTTTTTAAAGGCTGGATTTACGAATAAAGAGATTATTATAAAAGAACAGCATAATTGCAGCGCCACCGATTATTGGGAAAAGCAGAACCATAATTTTCTTCTGCTGGCACATGAATATATATTTGTATTTCAAAAGTGAATTGATTTTTATGATTAGCAGGCAGTGAAAGTTCGTGGTTGTTATTTTGTGTGTTTGCAAGTATAATAAAATACGTAAAGAATGGTCTTTTTGAGGTCATAGAGAAGAGGAATCAGGATGAGTGATTCAAGGATTGCTCCATTTGCGAAATGGGCTGGCGGAAAGCGTCAACTGCTTTCGCAGATAAAGGAGAGAATGCCTGAAAAATATAATAATTATTTTGAACCTTTTGTAGGTGGCGGTGCGGTAGTATTTGAGCTACTACCTGCAAATGCGCTAATAAACGATATAAACAAGGCATTGATAAATGCCTATAAGCAGATATGTAATAAACCGGAAGCATTTCTGAAGGCTGTAAATAGGCTTGATGAAGAAATGGGGGAAGATGGTAAGGCATACTATTATTCGCTCAGGGAGCATTATAATGATAAGCTGATGAGGGCGGAGTATGATGTGGAGCTGGCTGCGCTGTTTGTATTTATCAATAAGCACTGTTTTAATGGCTTGTATCGTGTGAATGGAAAAGGTCTTTTTAATGTACCATATAACAATAGCCGCAGAACTTCTGTTGATGAGAATGTGATTATGGAGATTTCGGAATATCTTCACAAAGTAACTATTATGGATGGAGATTTTGAAGTTGCCTGTAAGGATGCTAAGAAGGGAGATTTTGTTTTCTTGGATAGTCCGTATGCACCGTTGAATCCCACTTCATTTGAGTCGTATACCAAAGAGGGATTTGACATAGAAAGTCATAAACGACTGGCAAGGCTGTTTGACGAATTAACAGCCAGAGGCTGCTATTGTATGCTTACAAATCATAATACGGATTTGATACAGGAGCTGTATGGTAACAAGGGGTATAGAATGGATGTTGTAAGTGTTAAGCGTATGATTAATTCGGACGCATCTAACCGGGTTGGTGAAGAAGTAATTATATGCAACTACTAAATGGATTCATTGTCTTTACTCACGGAGGTTCGCATTTGGCTTTGCAAAAACAAGGAGACATGTAATGGAGAACTTATTTACAAAGAAAGTGCCATTATACTTCGAGACAGAAGAATCACAACTGATACTGGGTGATTCCTTTAAAATTCTTACAAAAATGGAACCGGAATCTGTGGACATGATATTTGCGGACCCACCCTACTTTTTAAGTAATGATGGAATCACCTGTCAGGGTGGGAAAATGGTTTCAGTTAATAAAGGCTCATGGGATAAAATTTCGGGAAATGGAACTGACATTGAAGAAAAGCATAAGTTTAACAGAAAGTGGATTAAGTTATGCAAGAAAGTACTAAAGCCAAACGGCACAATCTGGATATCGGGAACATTGCACAACATACATTCGATTGGTATGGCATTGGAGCAGGAAGGCTTCAAAATAATCAATAACATAACATGGCAGAAAACAAATCCACCACCAAACTTAGCATGTCGATGCTTCACACATTCCACGGAAACCATTTTATGGGCAAAGAAGAATGAAAAGAAGTCCCGGCATTTTTTTAATTATCAGAAGATGAAAGAAATGAATGGTGGCAAGCAGATGAAGGATGTGTGGACAGGTCCGCTAACAAAACCATCAGAGAAAACAGAAGGTAAGCACCCTACACAGAAGCCGGAATATCTGCTTGAAAAAATTGTATTGGCATCCACGGAGGAAGGACAAATTATACTGGATCCTTTTTGCGGATCCGGAACTACCGGGGTGGAGGCTGTGCGGTGGGGGCGGAAATTTATCGGTATAGATGCGAACAAAGAATACTTGGGAATTTCCAAGAAAAGATTGGAGAAGGCAGCAGATGGCAAATAGAGATTTTGAGGAATGGCTGAGTAAATTCAGACCGAGTATATCAAGTTACGATTACTATATAGATTTCGAAAAAGTTGTAAGAAATGTAGAAGAAATTAAGGTGGAATTAAACATTTTAAATTCTTTGATTGGTTCAAAAAATATTGAGGAAGACTTTGAGAGAATAGTGACAAAGTATCCGGAGACATTGCAATGTGTCCCGTTGCTGCTGGCTGTGAGAGGATATGAAATTTATGCGCAGGATGAGGAAGGTGCATTTTTGTATAATTTCAAAAGGATGAATTACAGTGTGGAGCAGTACAAGGTATTCATGCGTAAAACGGGATTATTTGATATGATTGCAAATCATTTGGTAAATAATCTGGTGGATTATGCTCTTGGCATTGAAACAGGATTGGATTCTAATGGTCGTAAGAATCGTGGCGGTCACCAAATGGAAGATTTGGTTGAAAAATATATCGTGGCAGCAGGTTTTGAAAAGGATGTGAATTACTTCAAGGAAATGTATCTTAAGGATATTGAAGAAAAGTGGAGTATTGACTTATCTGCACTTTCCAATCAGGGGAAGGCTGCGAAAAGATTTGATTTTGTAATTAAGACGGATAAGATGGTTTATGCTATTGAAACAAACTTCTATGGTGGTGGAGGCTCAAAACTTAATGAAACTGCACGAAGTTATAAAATGCTTTCTCAGGAGGCAGATACCATAGATGGATTTACATTTGTGTGGTTTACGGATGGGATTGGCTGGAAGAGTGCAAGAGGTAACTTGAGAGAGACCTTTGAGGTCATGGATACGATTTACAGTATTGATGATATGGAGAATGGGGTTATGGAATACCTGTTTGTGTAAAAGAGGAATAAGAATAGTACACGTAGATGTTTTGCAAAGAGAGGAGTTAAAGAAAATTTGATTCGCGGATAAACAAGATAAAATGACAGTTGATGAAGATACTAGACAGAATGTAGCACATGGGGCATACGAATGAATACAATATTGAAAATTGCAACAAAAGATGATAATGTAAAACTTGCGGACATAAATGGTAAAGACTGCTTTGTGCAAAAACATAGAAAAGGATTGCGGAAATGCCGTAGTCCTTTTTTAGATAGACGATTGAGAGGAGCCTCCTATGCAATTACCCTATTCCGACGAACTGCATATAGAATATCTTGGACGCTTGTTTGACAACACCACCGAGTGTTACAAATTTTTCTGGTTTCAGGCGATTGTGACGAAGCTGACCGGGGAAGGGAAAAGTATTATAACTTACGAAGAACTGGTGGATGAGATGATTGCGGATGCGTGGTACATGGTGACAGAATACCATCTGAATCTTGGCCCCAAAGATACATTGGAAAGGCTTGTTCATTATATTAAACAACAGTACCCCCATTTGAAATCCTGTGAAAAGAAACCGGTGCTCCTTGATTTTCTCAAAAATACAGAGGATAAAGAGATTATCGGTAAAAAGAAAGCGTTGACACTCCATGTTCCCTATCGCCTGCAGGCACCTTTCATGCCGGAACTAAAGAGCAGGGAGTGGAGTGTGTCCACAAAAGAGTTGATGTGCCAATTTAACCGGCAAGACCACCTGATATATCATTTTGTTGATCGAAAAGGTCTTTCTACGCAAATAACAATACAGAAGGACTGGGCGGAATACATTATCAGGAATCAGGAGATTGTCCGAGGCTGGCTGGAATATCATATGATTCGGTACATACAAAAAAGAAACCCCAGTGTTCCGGGCATCGCTGACAAACTCTATCCTCCGGTAGAGCGGAAACTGGAAAAAGTTAAGAAATACTGGAAATTGATACTTTCAATGGAAGAAGTGCGTGACATATACAGCAACCGGCTTTTAACCGAACAGGATATTTCCATCGACCATTTTGTGCCATGGTCGTATGTGGCACATGACGAAATGTGGAATTTAAGCCCTACCACAAAAAGCATTAACAGCTCCAAAAGCAACAATCTGCCTGATTGGGACATTTACTTTGACAGGCTTGCAAAACAGGAATTTCAGTCATACCGCCTGCTGTGGCAATATGATGCGGTTCACAGGGAATTCGAAAAGTGCGCAAAAGAGCATATCAACAATGATGAAATCCGGTACCGTGTATACAGACAGGGACTGGAATTTCCGGAGTTTGCGGGAGAGTTGCAGTCGGTTATTCTGCCGCTGTATCAGTCGGCGCAGAACTGTGGATTCGCAAACTGGCAGTACCGAGATGCAACATCGGAAATAGCAAGTTCACATTGATAAAACAGTCAAAAAAAGAGCCTGAAATAGCATGTTCACCTTGAAATCTGTAGACATATTGCCTGACATGTGCTAAAATAAAAGTAAATAGTCAGACAGTTTTACGATATAGCACGGGCTGGCTGCCAAAGGAGAACAGATATGAGAATACAAGATTTCACCGACATGAATAAATTTAGCGAGATTATGCAGAACTGGGCAAAGGCAACCGGACTGGCGACGGTTGCGGTTGATACGGATGGCAGCTATTTGTCCGATTGCTATAACTTTACGGATTTCTGTATGAAATACACGCGCCAGAGCCCGGAGGGGAAAAAGCGCTGTGAAAAATGCGACAGGGAATGCAACGGCGTTTATTACTGCCATGCCGGCTTGATTGATTTTAGCATTGATTTGATGTTAAATGGTGAAAAACTCGGCGCAGTGATTGGCGGACAGGTACTCCCGGAGAATCCGGATGAAGAAAAATTCCGCGGGGTTGCAAGAGAACTGGAAATTAATGAAGATGAGTACATAGCCGCATTGAAGCAGGTAAATGTACGAACGGAAGAGGGTATCCGTGCGGCGGCATACCTTTTAGGAGATGCCTTAAATAACTGTATTCAGGCAGGCTACAATGAAAAGTATCGTAACAATCTTTTGAAAAACCTGACAAACGGAATTTCTAGCTGTGAAACCCTTGTTACGAAGATTGAGACGAATGTAGACCAGTTGAATCGAATCCAGAAGAAGCAGAAAATCCTTGCGTTAAATGCGAGTATTGAGGCTGCCCGTGCAGGAGAAGCGGGACGCGGATTTACCATTGTTGCCAATCAGGTAGAGAATCTTTCCAGAGACAGCAGTGTATTAAACGGTGAAATTTCGGAGACGGTGGCACAGATTGCAGATGTAATTCATGAGCTTGTAAATGCACAGCAGGTAAAATAGAATTTGGATGGAAATATGACGTTCCCACTTATGTTATTGCCGGTGGTTGGCAGAAAACATAAGTGGGAATTTTGTTGCAATATCTATATCGCTCGCATTTTCATTACAACTGCAAAAACTCTTGTGCAAAATCATGATGAAAAGGGATGCTTGCAAGTAAATACGATGATTCGTTGAAAGGTGGAGCATATTGTGGTATTCTAAGAAAAATATATTTTGTTTATAAGTTGCCAATGTAGAATAATAAAGTGAAAAAATATGGATTCGTGAAGATGAAAGACGAAATGAAGTTGGTGTAAACAAGCATAATAATTTTGAAGTTGTTGAAAGCAGAATTTATTCCATTTTTGATTATCTTTACAAGCAATATACCGAAGAAAGAATTGCATACTTGCGGAAGCATAAAAAGGTATCGGAATATGATTCGGAGAATTTGATGTATTCATTGATAGAGGAAATTCTTGCTAATAACAAATATTCAAGTTTGGATGTTGTTTGCCACTTCCCGCTGAATATGTTGATTAAAAATCCGGAACTGCTGAATGAGCAGGAGTGCCGGTATGCAATGAACCCCGCAACACATTTAGATTTCCTGATTTATAACAGAATCGACAAAAAGCCTGTGCTGGCGATTGAAGTGGATGGATATGAATACCATAAGGGGGATTCAGTGCCGGCTTCAAGAGATTTGTTGAAAAATCACATAATGGAGTTGTATGAAATTCCGTTATTGAGATTTAGGACTAACGGTAGTGGCGAGAAGGAAAAGATTATGGAAGTGTTGGATAAGGTGGTGGAATGACGGAGGGGGAAGGTACATCCTGAAGCTGGGGAGAAAGACTTAAAGCATGATTATTTGCAACAAATCGTGCTTGAAGATGCGGCTAAAGCATTAATTTGTCAGGGATAACCCCTTGAATTTTACATCGGATAAGAGAGGAATTGGGTGCTGTTATGAGTTTTGGTGTTGCGTTTGTTTGGGTTTTTGGTCATGCGATGATGTTGCTTTTTCGTTGAGAAAAATACAAAGTTATAGTATAATAGAACATATCTTACCAAACAGGAACCAAACCATGGTTTCCATGGACAATCCGTACGGCGCGAAATGGGGAGAAATGCAGCCTGCGTGCGGATAAAACACAAAAGAAGGGAAGAACCGTTATGGAGAATCAGGAAGTACAGTTTAAAAAGAGTGCGAACCGAAAAGCGTTGGCTATCTGGATGTCGTTAAATGTCATTTTATCAATATCCTATGCCATCGAAATTGTGAAGGGACTGCGGACCGTAAATTACTATATTATATTTATGTTGGTTGCATGGCTGCCCTTTATTGTAGGAACAGTGGTGTTGAAGCTGAAGGGAATGTCAGCGGAGATATACAAAGATGTGGTGGCGATTGGATATGGTATTTTGTATGCGTTTGTTTTGTTCACCACCCAGTCGACACTGGCGTTTGTGTACATCCTGCCGCTTACCAGTATGCTGATTTTGTTCAAAAACCGGAATTATATGCTGCGCTACGGCATAGTCACCATGATTTGCGTCATTGCTTCCATTATTAAGAACATTGTAGCGGGCATGAGCGCACCCTCGGACATTACCGCATATGAAATACAGGTTGCATGTATTTTCATGTGCTATGTAGGTTATATTTTATCTATCAACCATATGAATTTCGCAGACGGAACCATGCTCCACATGGCAGAGGATCATCTGCAAAAGGTTGTGGAGACTGTTGAAACGGTAAAGGGTGCCAGTACATCCATAGTAGACGGCGTTACCGTGGTAAGAGAACTGGCAGACGAGAACAAAGCCAGTGCGGATGCGGTTGTAGAAAGCATGTGCACACTGGCAGAGAACAACACTATTTTGCAGGAAAAGACACAGTCCTCCATGGAGATGACACAGAAAATCAGCACGCAGGGCGCAAATGTAGCTGATTTGGTGGAAAAGATGGTGGGACTGACCAACGAATCCATGGTTCATGCAAAATCAAGTTCCGACGAGCTGACGGATGTGGTGACGTCCACCAACTCCATGGCAGAACTGGCAAGCACTCTGGAGGGAATCCTTACAGAGTTCCGTGAGGAATTTGACACTGCCAAGAATGAAATCGGAACCATCGACGGAATCAACAACAAAACCAATCTGTTGGCGCTGAATGCGTCCATTGAGGCGGCGAGAGCCGGTGAAGCAGGCAAGGGCTTTGCCGTTGTTGCAAATGAAATCCGCGAACTGAGCCTTGGAACACAGAACTCCTCCAACAGTATCTGGGCGGCTTTGGAGCACTTGGAGGCAACCTCCGACAAGATGACGGAAGCCATTACCCAGACATTGGAACTGATTCATACCACTTTGGAAAAAATCACAAACGTTCATTCCAGCGTGTCCAGCATTGCGGAGGATTCCACGCAGTTAGGCAGCAACATTCAGGTCATCAAAGACTCCATGGCGGAGGTGGAGGATTCCAACCGCGGCATGGTGGACAATATGCAGCAGATATGTGATGTTATGGAAGTCATGACGGAAAGTGTTCATGACGCAGACCAGAACACCCGCGTTATGAGAAGCAAGTATGAGGAGACCATGAACAGCGTTTCCAAGATAGAGGAAACCGTCGGCAAACTGGTAGAGGAGCTTGGCGACAGCGGATTTATGGGACTGAAAGATGTACAGCGCGGCATGGTTGTAACCATAACCATCGGCGAAGATACACATACCGAGTACCGTGCGGAAGTTTTGGAGATATCTGAGGATGCCATTATGGCAGGAAAGTTTACCCATGCGGGAGAACCCCTGACAATCCAGAAGGGACAGAAGTTCAACCTGTTAATTGCGGTCGACAATATGCTCTACAAGTGGAGCGGAACCGCCGTTTCCGCACAGCGTGACGGCAGGTACAAGATTGTGGTAACCGGAGACCCGGAGGTTCATAACCGCAGAAAATACCCCCGTATGCCGCTCACCAATGCGTGTGAAGTGAAAATCCGCTCACAGGCCAATGCCCATCCGGCAAGAATGGTGAACATATCTGCCAACGGTTTCGCAATCACAACCCGCGCCAAAGAATTGGGCGAGGCAAAGAGCCAGTTTATCAGCATGGAAGTTCAAGGCTTTGACCTCTTAAAGGGAGTTACCCTGAAAGGATATGTCATCCGTGTCAGTGAAAACGATGGCGAGTATATCTTAGGCTGCCGTATGCCGGAGGACAATCTGGAAATCCGCGATTACGTCAAAGCAAATTACAATGATCAGTAAAAGTAAAAGGTAAAGACTGATTTCGGGGAATGCCCTTCCGCATTTGTTGGTGGAAGGGCATTCTTTCAGGCCATTAAAAAGAACAGGAGGACACAACATTCCTATGGCTTCCCAAAAACCTCAAAACATCCACCCCGCGCAGGACACTGCCCCGCACAAAAGGCGTGTGCGCTACAAAGGCAAATATCCGAAAAAATACGAAGAAAAGTACAAGGAGCTCCAACCGGAGAAATACAAGGACACCGTGGAGCACGTCATCCGCAAGGGCAACACACCTGCCGGCATGCACATTTCCATTATGGTGAAGGAAATACTGGATTTCCTTGCCATCAAACCCGGTGAAATCGGTTTTGACGCTACGCTGGGCTACGGCGGACACACGAAAGCCATGCTGGAATGTCTGCAGGGCAAAGGGCATATTTATGCTACAGACATTGACCCGGAGGAATCGGAGAAAACAAGAAAACGTCTGGCTGACTTAGGGTACGGCGAGGATATTCTCACCGTTCGCCTGCAAAATTTCTGCACCATTGATGAAATTGCAAAAGAGGTGGGCGGATTTGACTTTATTCTGGCAGACTTGGGAGTGTCCTCCATGCAGATAGACAATCCGCAGAGAGGATTTTCCTTTAAAGTGGACGGTCCGCTTGACCTCAGACTGAACCAGCAAAGCGGAATCAGCGCAGCGGAGCGGTTAGATACCATCAGCCGGGAAGAACTGGCAGGCATGCTTATGGAAAATTCGGATGAACCCTACTGCGAGGAGCTGGCAAAGGCAATCACGGATGAAATTCGCAAAGGAAACCGCATTGACACCACCACAAAGCTGCGCAACGTTATTGAAAAGACACTGGATTTTCTGCCGGAAAAGGAGAAAAAAGATACCATTAAGAAAACCTGCCAGCGGACTTTTCAGGCGCTCAGGATTGATGTTAACCATGAGTTTGAGGTATTGTACGAATTTATGGAAAAGCTGCCCGACGCTCTCAGACCCGGCGGCAGAGTGGCAATTCTGACCTTCCATTCCGGGGAGGATAAGCTGGTGAAAAAGGCACTGAAAGAGGGTTACAAGAACGGTATCTATGCGGATTACGCAAAGGACGTCATCCGCCCGTCTGCCGAGGAGTGCGTGCGCAACGGCAGGGCACATTCCACGAAAATGCGTTGGGCGGTAAAGGCAGATTAAAGCGCGCACAAATTGCATAAAACCACCGCACAAATGTGTAATGACACAGGTTGGTGAATATGCTATAATGGGCGCATGAAAATGCAGAAAACAGCGATGGAAGGGCAGACGAATGGAATTGGAAATTGACGGATACCGGATTCGGCATCAGATAACCGGAGCGGGAGACAGCACGGTTGTCATATTGCAGGGCTGGGGAACAAAATACGAGGTTTATGACTCTGTGGCGGCGTGTATCAACAGCAAGTACCGGGTGGTGCAGTTTGATTTTCCCGGCTTTGGCGGCAGTGATGAACCGAGGGAAGCATGGTCTGTGGACGACTATGCGGACTTTTTTGAAAAGTTCATGCAGGCATTGGAAATCAAAAAAGCAGTGTTACTTGGACATTCCTATGGCGGCAGAGTCATTATCAAACTGGCAAACCGTTCCACGCTGCCGTTTGAGATAGAGCGTATCGTGCTGGTGGACAGCGCGGGAATCGTGCCGAAGAAAACATGGAAACAGAAATACAAAATTAAGAAATACAAGTTGTTAAAAAAGATTGTGAATCTGAAACCGGTGCACGCTATCTGTCCGGATTTGATTGATGAGTGGAAAAACAAACAGGGTTCGGAGGATTACCGGAATGCGTCCCCCATTATGAAACAGTGCATGGTAAAAGCGGTCAACGAGGATTTGACGGCGTTACTCGGCGGCATCCGTCCGGAAACACTGCTTATCTGGGGTGATTTGGACACGGCGACCCCCATTGCGGACGCCCATGTAATGGAGGAAAAAATACCGGACTGCGGTCTGGCGGTAATCAAAGGAACCGGACATTTCTGTTTTTTGGAACAGCCGGTGATTTTTTCCAATATCATGAAATCATATTTTAAAGTAGATTAGGAGTTTGTATGATGTGGACGGTACTTTTTTGGATAACGGTGGCAGCGGCGTTACCGACATTCTTCCTGGTGATGCGGTACAACCTGCACATGTTTCAGTTAAACGGATATAAAAACGCGGAGCACATGACATGGATAAAGAAAAACGCCGGAAAACAGGCACTGCTTGTCGTAAGCGGAGTGCTTGGTGTAGTGCTTTTGTTTGTCCGCGTATGGGGACTTTTAGCAGCACTTTTGATTGTATTTTTGATAACCATTCGGTATTATTTCTATTTAAAAAAGAGCAACCAAAAGAAAAAGTTAGTCTATACCAAGCGTGTGCAGAGACAGGTGGTTACGGACATTCTGCTCAATGTGATTGCGCTGGTGCTTGTGGATGTTTTTGCGGGCTTTCAGGCAATTCCCGGATGTCTGGCGGTGCTCATTCCCCTCCAGGCAGTTATTTTATTGCTTGTAAATATCGTAAACCGTCCGGTGGAAAAAGCAGTGAACCGCTACTTTATCAATGATGCGAAAAAGAAACTGGCACAGGTGCCGGGGCTGGTGGTCATCGGTATTACCGGAAGCTACGGAAAGACCAGTGTAAAATACTATCTGCAGACTCTTTTGCAGGAGAAATTTAATGTGCTGATTACGCCGGAAAGTTACAACACGCCCATGGGTGTGGTAAAGACCATCCGGGAATCCCTGCGCTCCACCCATGAGATTTTTGTGTGCGAAATGGGAGCCAGACATGTGGGAGATATTAAGGAAATCTGTGATATTGTCCATCCGAAACACGGCGTGATTACCTCTGTGGGGCCGCAGCATTTAGAAACCTTTTTCAATATGGAAAATATCCAGAAAACCAAATTTGAGCTGGCGGATTCACTGCCGGAGGACGGAATTCTTTTTCTGAATGGAGATAATTCCTATATTTGTGAGTATGCCGGAAAATATCCGAATAAAATAATGTACCGGAGCAGTTCTGCCGGGGACGGCTACTGTGTCAGTGATGTAAAGTTGTCCCAGCTTGGAACGGAATTTACGGTGACGGCGCCGGACGGGGAAAAGGAATCTTTTCAGATGAGGCTTATCGGCGAGCACAATATCATTAACGTGGTGGGAGCCATTGCGGTGGCAAACCGTCTTGGAATTCCTTTGAAAGAATTGCGGGTGCCGGTGAGAAGAATCCAGTCCGTGGCACACAGAATGCAGATGCTGGAAAAAGGACCTGTCACCATCATTGATGACGCCTACAATTCCAACCCCATCGGCTCCAGGGCGGCGGTGGAGACCCTTGCCATGTTTGACGGGGTCAAGATTCTGGTGACGCCGGGTATGGTGGAGCTGGGAGACAAGGAAGAAGAGTACAATTACAAGTTTGGAACCTACGCGGCAAAATGCTGCGATTATATTTTGCTGGTGGGGAAAAAGCATACGCTTCCCATCTACAATGGTGCGGTGGATAGCGGTTTCCCGAAAGAAAAGTGTATCGCCTACGACCGGCTGGACGAGGCGCTGTCCTATGCGTATTCCATTGGCGAACCCGGACACAAATACATTCTTCTGGAGAATGATTTGCCCGATAATTATTAAAGGAGATGTAAAAACATGAAAACAAGAGTTGCAGTGATGTTTGGCGGAAAAAGTGTGGAGCATGAGGTATCTGTTATTTCCGGTATTCAGGCGATTATGAGCATGGACACCGATAAGTACGAGATTATTCCCGTATATCTCACGAAAAAAAATGAAATGTATGTTGGAGAAAGTGTCGGCGACATTGAGGCATATAAGGACATTAAAGGACTGGTGGCAAAATCCCAGAGAGTGATTTTGGTGAATGAGGGAGACAGAGTTTGCCTCATGCCCTATCCGCAGAAGCGTTTCGGCAAAAAAGCGCCTATTGAAATCGACATTGCATTTCCCATTGTGCATGGAACCAACGTGGAGGACGGCGCACTGCAGGGATATTTAAAGACCATCGGGATTCCCTTTGTGGGCTGCGACGTCACAGCCTCCGCAGTGGGCATGGATAAATATGTGAGCAAGGTGGTGTTAAAGGAGAACGGGATTCCGGTTTTGGACTGCCGCTGCTACACCACGGCAAATTATGCGGATATGGATGCACTGGTGGCGGATGTGGAAAAAGAAATTGGTTATCCTGCCATTGTAAAGCCCTACAACCTCGGCTCCAGCGTCGGTATCAGCGTTGCCCATGACAGGGTGGAACTGACGAAATCCGTGGATGATGCGTTCCTTTATGCGAAAAAGATTATCGTGGAGCATGCCATCACCAAGCTACGTGAAATCAACTGTGCGGTTTTGGGAGATGAAAATGACGCCATTGCCTCGGAATGTGAAGAACCTCTGCATACCAAGGACATTTTGAGCTATGAGGACAAATATCTGAGCAATTCCAAGTCCGGCGGCTCCAAGGGCATGGCAAGCGTGTCCAGAAAGATTCCGGCAGAGCTTTCCCCTGAAAAGAGGGAGGAAGTGAGAAACATTGCGGTAAAATCTTTCCAAAAATTAGGCTGTAACGGTGTGGCACGAATTGACTTTATGATTGATGAGGAAAACGGACAGTTGTATTTCAACGAAATCAACACCATTCCCGGTTCCCTGTCCTTCTATCTGTGGGAGCCTATTGGAATTCCCTATAAAGAACTGCTCGACCGAATGATTCAGCTTTCCTTAAAGAGAAGGAGAGAGGATGATGCTCTGACCTTCTCCTTTGATACGAATATCTTGAACATTCAGTCCCTTTCCGGCGCCAAGGGCGGAAAACTGTATAAATAGCGAGCGTGTTTTAAAGAACAATGGCTGAAATCAGTCATTGTCCTTTAATTTGGAATATAGAATCACGGCGTCCCCTTCCTTGATATACGTCTGACCGTTGGGGATGATGGTGCGGTTTTTACGGCGAATCATCACAATCAGCTCCTGACGTGAGATGTCCAGATCCTTGACCTGTTTACCAACCCACTCGTTTTCCTCCTTGACAATGATTTCCTTTAAATTGATGTATTCATCACCGTGATAATGCCTTGCACCGATGACGAGGGTATCGTTCTCCGCCATCACGGTGTCTCCGTTCGGCACGATTGCCTCGCCACCGCGGATAATCATGACAAGGATAATCTGGGGCGGAAAAGCGACTTCCTTAACCTTTTTGTGGCACCATGAATGTCCCTGCGGAATGGTGGAGGTCACGAATTTCAGTTCGTGTTCCTCAGAATGAAATGCCATCATGCGCAGCTTGGTATACTGTTCCACGAAACCGGCGGATATGATACCGGTGGGGATGGCAACCATGCCGACGCCTAAAAAGGATATGACGATTGCCATCAGTTTTCCCAACGTCGTAATCGGGTAAATATCGCCGTAGCCCACCGTCAGCAGCGTGGACACCGACCACCAGATGCCGGAAAAGGCGTTGGCAAACTGCTCCGGCTGTGCCTCGTGTTCCAGACTGTACATACAGAGGGAGGCGGCAACCATGAAAATCAGAATCAGACAGATGGAGGAGATTAACTGATTTTTCTTGTCATTCAGGACATTCATGATGACATTGAAGGCGTCGTACTGCGCGTTAATCTGAAACAGGCGGAAAATGCGTATCACGCGGAACATACGGAAAGCCACCGCACCCATGGGGAATACGACCGGCAGATAATAGGGAAAGAACGTAAAAAGGTCGATTAATCCGTACAGGGAAAAGATAAAGGTAAGAGCCGCCTTCCGGTAAGGTTTTTCGGGGTAAAGGAGGTCTGCCGTCCAAATGCGCAGCAGATATTCTATGGTAAAAATGATAATGGTGATGAGCTCAATCCAGTTGAGGACAGCGGCGTAAGGCGCCGACTCGTCAAAGGTCTGAAACAGCGTCGCAAACAGATTCAGCACAATGACAACGACAATGAAAAGGTCAAAGGCGCTGCTGATAAAATCTTTTCGGTTTCCTATCTGAATAATTTCAAAAACACGTTTCTTTACAGATAACATGGCTGATAATTTCCTTTTTAAGATTTTTTAGTTTTTTGTCAAAAATACTTGACTTGTTCCTCTGAGTCGAGTGTATCATAGATATAACGCAGCAGTTCAGAACTCCATTTGCGAAATCGCTTTTTCAGAGCTCTGAATAGTTATAATATAACAAAATGCAGATAGATTTAAAAGGTGTATAGTGCGATTTTTTAGCAAAGGAGAGCAAAAAGATGACAGAGATCGTTGTAAAAGTAGGCGGAATGCAGTGCGGTATGTGTGAGGCTCATGTGAATGACACCGTCCGTGCGTCCCTTCCTGTAAAAAAGGTAACTTCCTCCCACACAAAAGGTGAAACCGTGATTATCACGGACGCGGAAATCACGGACGATTCCGTAAAGACAGCCATTGAAAAGGCAGGATATGAGCCGGGAGAGATTGCGAGAAAGCCTTATGAAAAGAAAGGATTGTTTTCCTTTTTGAGAAAATAGCGCAGAGTGACTAAAGTATTCCCGAAAGCAGCCGATAAACATATTGAAATGCTTAGCGGGAAAGGAGGAGTCCGATATGCGTATAGAGGCTTATACACAGGTACAGCAGATATATCAGTCTCAGAAGGTGAGCAAGAGCCAGAAGGCAGGCGGTGCAGCCAAATCCGACAAAGTGCAGATTAGCAGCTTTGGCAAGGATATACAGGCGGCTAAGGCAGCGGTGGCGGAAAGCCCCGACATCAGAGAAGAGCTGACGGCTCCCATCAAGGCAAAGATTCAGAGCGGCACTTATGAGGTGAGCAATGAGAGTTTTGCTGAGAAGTTATTAAAGAAATATGAGGAAATGAGGTAATTCAAGTGGCCAGTTTAATGGAAAACCTTATAGACGTACTGGATAAAGAGAGTAATGAATATGAGGGACTGCTTGAATTATCTCGGCAAAAGACGCCGATTATTGTGAGCGGCGATTTAGAAAAATTACAGGAAATCACGGATGAGGAACAGAGAGCGGTAAGCAGAATCACCCATTTTGACAAGCAGAGGGAAGAGATTACTGCGGATATTGCCAATGTGTTGAACAAAGATGTCACAGCATTGAAACTTGCCAATCTGATTCAGATGCTGGAGGGCAGACCGAAGGAGCAGGGAGCTTTGGCGGACGCCCATGACAGATTGCAGGCTGCAGTGAGAGAATTGCAGAGAACCAATGAACAGAATAAGGAACTGCTGAATAACGCACTGGAAATGGTAGAATTTGAGATGAATATGTACCAGTCCATGCGGACAGCACCGGAAACTGCAAATTACAACCGGGGCGCATACAACTCAGGTGATACCATGGGAGTTGTAAGCCAAGGGTTTGATACGAGGCAGTAACGGCGTTTCCCCTTGTGAAATGTAGAGGTGAATATCATGCCATTAATGGGTAGTTTATATATAGGAGCATCCGGATTACAGACAAGTCAGAATGCGCTGAACACGACAGCGCATAATCTTTCTAATGTAGATACGCAGGGCTATACCAGACAACAGGTACAGCAGTCCAGCAGAAGCTACATCATGTTAGCCAGAACACCGAATGCCGTTGCAAACAAGCAGACAGGTCTGGGTGTCAATTATTCCAGAGCAAAACAGATAAGAGATTATTTTCTTGACAAGACATACCGCAGAGAATCCGGACGCAGTATGTTTTATCAGGTATCCACGGAAACGATGGAGGAAGTGGAAAGCCAGCTCGGTGAATTGCAGGGTGAGGCGTTCCAGACAACCATTGAGGATTTGTGGACGGCGGTGCAGGAGCTTGCAAAGGACCCCAGCAGTTCCGTGACACAGGGACTTTTGGTACAGAAAGCGTCCGAATTTGTGGAGAGAGCAACCGCGGTTTATTCCGGTCTTTCCTCCTATCAGGACAATTTAAATACACAGATTAAGAAGCAGGTCGATAAAATCAATGACTACGGAGAAGCGATTCTGGAATTGAACGACAGAATCAGAGCCATTGAGAGCGGCGGGATTGAGCACGCCAACGACTTAAGAGATGCGAGAAACCAGATGTTGGATGAACTTGCACAGCTGACGAACATGTCTTTTGAGGAGGACAGATACGGCAGCGTTTCCGTCAAAATCGAGGGCGTTGATTTCGTAAAAGGCGGAATGTGCTACAAAATAGATATGAAGGTGGATGAAACCACCGGATTTTACACACCGTTCTGGCCGCAGGATGCGTCCTACAGCTATCTGGCGGACGGAACCAGAACCTACAACATTGACGGCGCAGAGGTGTTTGATTTGTCCAGAGAAATATCCGCGGATTTGGGAACGGATATTGGCGGATTGAAAGCAATGCTTTTGGCGAGAGGTGACCACCGCGCCGATTATACCGACATTTCAACGGACAAATACGATGATGTGTGCCAGTCTGTTATGATGAATATTCAGGGTGAGTTTGACCAGCTGATTCACAATGTGGTGACTAAGATTAACGGTATTCTGGCGGAAGCGGCAGGAGTACAATCGGGAGATTTGACACTGGCAGACGGAACCGTACTTACGAATGTAAAATATTGCGAGTCCAAGCCGGACGGTTACATGAGAAATGAGGACGGAACCCCCATTCAGATGTTTACCAAAATAACCACGGACGGTTACGAGAAGGTGACCGGTGCCGACGGCAAGGAATACTGGGTGTATGCAGAGGAGGACGCAAGCAAGCCGGACAGCCTCTATTCCCTCAAGACCATTCAGATTGATAAGGGACTGATGCAGAACCCGTCCAAGCTGTCCTTTATGTTGGCGGACGGCTCCGTGGACAATGCGACGGCAACCGCACTGAAAAATGCGTTTACCGAGGAGGTATACACGCTGAATCCCAATGTCCTTAAGAAAACCACCTTCGTGGATTACTATTCGGACTTGGTGGCACAGGTGGCAAATTCCGGTTCCGTGTACCGCAGTATTTACCAGAATCAGGAAAATACAGTGGAGTCCACACTGGGCGCAAGAGATCAGGTCGTTGGAGTATCCTCCGACGAGGAATTGTCCAATATGATTAAATTTCAGAATGCGTACAACGCATCCAGCCGATATATCAATGTGATCAGCGAAATGCTGCAGCACATTATCACTACATTGGGAGTATAGGAGGAGTAAAAGATGCCTTCACAGTTTTTTGGATTAAATACCGCATATACGGGACTGCTGGCAAGCAATGCCGCCATGAATACGACCAGTAATAACATTGCCAATGTCAATACGGAAGGTTACAGCAGACAGAAGGTAAATCAGCAGGCGGCAAACGCCCTGCGCGTGTTCCAGACCTACGGCTGCGCCGGCGCCGGAGTGGAGACCTTATCCATTGAACGTGTCCGGGATGAGTTTTACGACACCAGATTTTGGAACAACAACGCTAAAGTGGGCGAGTACAGCATGAAGCAGTATTACATGACGCAGGTGGAAACCTACTTTGACGATAACGGCAAAAATGCCGGATTTAAGACCGTGTTCGACCAGTTTATGGTGACAGGTATGGAAGAACTGTTAAAAGACCCCTCCAGCACAACGGCAAAATCCCAGTTCGTCGGTTATGCGGGCGCGCTGGCAAAATATTTTAACGGACTTGCAGGCAACATGGAGAAACTGCAGAAGGACGTCAATCAGGAAATCAAATTGAAGGTGGACGAGATTAATTCCCTTGCCGGAGAAATCGCCACTTTAAATAAACAGATTAACACCATTGAATTAAGCGGCGTGAAAGCCAACGAACTCAGAGACAGACGTGCACTGATATTGGACCAGCTTTCCCAGATTGTGGATATTGACGTGAAGGAGATTCCCGTAACGGACAGCAACAATCCGGAGAGAGAGACCGGTGCCAACAGATTTTTGGTAAAGATTGCGGGCGGTCAGGTGCTGGTGGACACCAACGAGTACAGAAGTTTGGAGTGCGCGGCAAGAAAGTCCTACGAGAAAGTCAACCAGACGGATATTGACGGACTGTACGATATTTACTGGGAGGACGGACAGCAGTTCAATCTGTACAACGCAGCGATGGGCGGCGCTTTGCAGGGACTGGTGCAGATGAGAGACGGTAACAACGGAGAGAACTTTACCGGAGAAATCATTGCGACGGGTTCTACCAATCACGGAGCAAATGATACCGTTACGATTCGTGCCGACAGAAGTTATTTGCAGGATTTGAATAAATGTAACCTGTCCGACCAAGGCGGTATTATCAATTTAGGTAATCAGGAATTTTACTATGATTCATGGGAATATACCTGCACCTATGGCGCGGACGGCAACCCGACTTACACTTATACTTTTGTTTTGTCGGACAGTGAGAAAAATCATTCCAGAATCACCAACGACAGAGTGGGCAAGACGGCAGAAATCGGTTCTTCCATTTCCTATCAGGGAGTTCCTTATTATATGAACCAGATGAATGAATGGCTGAGAACATTTTCCCAGAAATTCAACGACATTCTCACCAGCGGTTATGATTCCAACAACAATCCGGGAACCATGATGTTTACCTCAGACAAGACGACGGACAATGAGCAGTACAAGTTCCCGTCCTCCTCCCGATACGATTTGATAGGCAATCCCGGAGACACGATTACAATAAAAACCGGCGATGACAGCTACTACCGCATGACGGCAAAGAATTTTGCAATTCTGTCTGCAATGGAATTAGACCCGGATTTGGTGGCAAACAAGTTCAAACAGGGCGACGGAGTGGAGCAGGACGATTTGCTGCAGGCATTAAAGGTCATGGTGAATGACAAGGACAAGATGAGTTTCCGCGGAGCGTCCGCGTCCGAGTTTTTGCAGTGTATTTTGTCGGACGTGGCACTGAATACCTCCAGAGCGAATACATTCCAGAAGAGTTTTTCCGATATATCGGACAGTATTGACAAGCAAAGACTGGCAATCTCCGGTGTGGATGAGGAAGAAGAGGCAATCAGCCTGGTGAAGTATCAGCACGGTTACAATTTGGCGTCCCAGATGATACAGACATTGACAGAAGTTTACGACAGACTGATATTGGAGACGGGAGTATAAACTATGAGAATTACGAATAAAATTATTCAGAGAAACAACCTGACAAATATCAATACTAACAAAATCTATCAGGACAAACTGAGTACACAGATGTCTACCCAGAAAAAAATCAACCGTCCTTCGGACGACCCGGTAGTTGCGATCCGTGCACTCCGCCTTCGCAGCAGCGTGACCGAGGTGACACAGTATTACAGTAAAAACATACCGGATGCGGAGAGCTGGTTGAATGTAACTGAGGGGGCGTTAAACAATCTGTCCAAGGTGGTCACCAATATGATTGAACAGTGTACCAAGGGTGCCAACGGTGATTTGAAAAACTCCGACAGACAGATTATTTTGGAGCAGTTAAAAGCGTTGCGGGACGAGGTTTACAGTACCGGTGATGCGGATTATGCGGGAAGGTATGTGTTTACCGGCTATCGTACCGACACCTCCTTGGCTTTTGAGGAAGATGAGACAAAAAAATACAATATCACGGAGCAGCTTGATAGCACGGCACTCGACCAGGTGACAAAGGTAAACACCGGCAAGCTGTTGGATTGGAACACCAGCAATTATAACGGCGCAGGTATGAATACACTGGATGAAAATGCAATTTCCTCCGTGGACTGTTACCGGATTCGTCTGGCTTACGGTGACTGCTACAGCGGTGCGGACGCAGCTCCCTCCATCAGTTTTAAACAGAAAAAACCTCTGCTGGATGCAACCGGAAATGTGCAGACGGACGCGAACGGCAACACCCTTTACGAGACGGACGCCAATGGCAATCCGGTATATGAGACGGTTACATGGCCTTCGGCGGATGGAAGCAATGCCATTACGGTAAAACATTCCTATGAGGATCCGTATACCATGGCGGCAAATGACAAGGATGCTCTGATTTATGTGCCGGAGACCGGAGAGCTTTTGATGGGAAGCAACCGCTATGATACGCTTTCGTCTGTAAAAGATGACGTGGCTACGGCTGCGGATGAGAGCAAAATCAGCATTACCTATCAGAAGGAAAGCTGGAAAAAGGGAGACCTTCGCCCGGAACACTATTTTTACTGCGAATCGGACGGAATCAAATACAACGAGTCCTATTTGGGAGATAATCCGGAGAGGCAGGTTATCGAATATGATGTGGGATTCAACCAGACCATACAGGTGAACTCCACGGCGGACGAGTGCTTCCAACACAGTATCGGCAGAGAAGTGGACGATTTGGTGAACTCCATGCAGAATGTGATTGATATTGAGAATATCAAGACAAAGATTGAAAAGGCACTGAAGACAGCAACCGGAGCGGAAGCGGAGAAACTCCAGACACAGCTTACGGCTGCGGAAAAAGCCTATTCACTGGCAAAGGATAAGAGCCAGAAGCTCTACGAGGCAGGAATTACTGCGTTCCAGAATCATTTGGATGCCACCAACTTAAGCATTACCAACTGCGGTACGAGAAGCAGCAAACTTTCTCTGGTAAAGAACCGTATGCAGAATCAGAAGACTACTTTTGAGACGCTTAAGAGTGAAAATGAGGATGCGGACATTACGGAAGTGGCAATACAGCTTAAGAGTGCAGAGCTCACTTATAATGCGGCACTGATGGCAACGAGCAAGGTGGTTCAGACGACACTGTTAAATTATCTCTAATAAGATACGGCGCTAAAGCGCAGATAGGAGTGCTATGAAGATTAACACGAAGATTTTCGGAGAAATTGAAGTTGCAGATGACAAAATCATTACATTTGAGAACGGTATCATAGGATTCCCGGAGCTTAGACGGTTCACACTGCTCCATGATGAGGAGAGAGGAACCGGCGCAGGAATCCGTTTCCTGCAGTCCCTTGAGGAGCCTGCGTTTGCCATGCCGGTCATGGACCCACTCTTGGTGAAACCGGACTATAACCCGGAGGTGGACGACGAGCTTTTGGTCAGCGCGGGAAACCTTACCGTAGATAATATTCTGGTACTTGTGACGGTGACGGTTCCTTCGGATTTGGCGAAGATGACCGTGAATCTGCAAGGACCTTTGGTAATCAATGTGGAAGAGCATAAGGCGTGTCAGGTGATTATTGACGGCGGAGCCTATCCCGTAAAATTCCCTGTTTACGACATCCTGAAGGCACGAAAGGAAGGTGAGTAGGGTGCTGGCATTATCGAGAAAAAAAGGCGAAGCCATTATTATCAATAACAACGTGGAAGTGACGATTTTGGAGGTCAAGGGTGATCAGGTGAAAATCGGAATCGCTGCCCCGAAGGAGGTACCCATTTACCGGAAAGAGGTATATCTCCAGATTCAGGAGGCAAATAAAGAGGCAGTCAGTGCGGAGGGCATGGATGCCTTGAAAAACTTGTTGGGTTAATGAGCAGGGAAGCGCATTTTTTTGCACTTCCCTCTTAATTTTTAAGGACAGAAAGCCGATACAGTGTTTAGACAAGGTAGGATGTGATGCGGAAGCATCAGTTTTCACACGGAGGTGACAGATATGGGAATAGAACCATTAGGAAGTGTAATGAGCGTGCAGGCTCAGGGGACGGTGAACCAGAAGCCGGTGCAGACCACGGAGAACGCGGCGGAGTATACCAATGCTAACGTAGCGCCCGCAGAAATGCCGGATGCCATGACAAGCGTGGTGGAAAGCGCACAGGGAAAGGGACAGCAGTTCGGAGCGGCTGCAGAGCAGAGCGGAGAACAGCGGGCGTCCAACGAACAGATTAAGAAAGCAGTTGAGCAGCTTAACAAAAATATGATTTCCCATTCCGAGGCAATTTTCGGAATTCATGAGGGAACCAACAGAATTACCATTAAAATCGTGGATAAGAACACCAAGGAAGTTATCAAGGAGCTTCCGCCGGAGAAAACTTTGGATATGATTGCCAAGGTTTGGGAGATGGCGGGTATCATGGTGGACGAGAGACGCTAACAGGAGGATACTATTATGGCAATGCGATTAAGTGGTTTGATGTCCGGTATGGACACAGAATCAATTATACAGCAGCTGGTGGAAGCGAAAAGTACCAAAGTTACTGAGGCTAAGAACGACCAGACCAAGCTGGAGTGGAAACAGGAAATCTGGAAAGATTTAAACAGCAAATTAAAGAACCTGAAGACAAAGTACTTAGATAACCTGCGTTTTACCGGTTCTTACACCAAGAAAACGACCAAAGTTTCCGACAGCAGCGCAGTCAGCGTAATCACCGGCGACGGCGCAGTGAACGGTGTGCAGAATCTGGAGGTAAAACAGCTTGCCAAGACGGCATATCTTACCGGCGGCAAAATCGAAAAGCGTGAGGGCTCCAGCACTGCGTCCATGAATGCACTGCTTACCATGGATGATTTGATGACCTTTGAAAAGGATGCGGACGGCAAGGAGATTTCCAAGAATCTGACGTTGTCCAAGGCAGACGGCAGTTCCGTGGATATTGAACTGACCTCCTCCACATCCATTTCCGATATTCTGACAAAGTTAAAGGATGCGGGACTGAATGCCAGCTTTGATGCAAAGCAGCAGAGATTCTTTATCAGTGCAAAGGAATCCGGTGCGGACAATAACTTTACCATAAGCGGTGACGAGGACACCCTGAAAGCACTCGGCCTGAACATTACCGATTCCGAGGAGGACGGAGCAACTTTCATAAAGGGTCAGAACGCTGTTATTATGCTGAATAATGCGAAATTTGAGAGCAATGACAACGTATTTGAGATTAACGGACTGACTTTCACAGCTTTGAAAGAGACGGCGGCAGGCGAGAGCGTTACCGTTACCACCATGCAGGATACCGACGGTATCTATGACATGATTAAGGACTTTTTCAAGGCATATAATGAGGTCATTATCCAGATGGACAAGCTCTACAATGCAGATTCGGCCAAGGATTATCAACCTTTGTCCGATGACGAGAAGAAGAACATGTCCGATTCCGAGATAGAGAAATACGAGCAGAAAATCAAAGATTCCCTGCTCCGCCGTGACGACAGTATCAACAAGGTTGCCTCCGAGATGAAAAAGAAGATGCTGGAAGGTATCGAAATCAACGGAGAGACTATGTATCTTTCCAATTTCGGTATTGGAACGCTGAGCTATTTTACGGCGGCTGAAAATGAGAAGAGCGCTTACCATATTGACGGTAATGCGGATGATGAGGACGTTGCGTCCAAGACTGACAAGCTGAAAAGCATGATTGCCAGCGACCCGGATACGGTTATCTCCTTCTTCTCCAAACTTTCACAGAAGCTGTACGAGAAGATGAACGAGCAGTCACAGGCTGTGGAGGGTTATCGCTCCTACGGAAACTTCTATGATGACAAGAAGATGAAGAGCGATTACGACGATTACAAGACAAAAATCAAAGATTTGGAAAAGAAACTTTCCGATTACGAGGACAAGTGGTATTCCAAGTTCTCGGAAATGGAGACGGCTATGGCGAAGATGCAGCAGAATGCAAGCGCTGTAACCAGTCTGCTGGGCGGCTCACAGTAAAGGATTACGAATTCAGAAAGGCAGGATGCAATCATGGCAATACCCAGTGCATATGCGCAGTATAATAACAGCAAGGTTCTGACGGCTTCGCCGGCAGAACTGACGCTGATGCTCTACGACGGAGCAATCAAATTCTGTAACATTGCTATTCTGGCAGTAGAAAAGAAGGACATTGAGAAGGCTCACAACAATATTATCAAGACAGAGCGTATTATCGACTATTTCCGCCAGACACTGGACATGAAGTATGAGGTGGCAAAGGATTTTGAGAGAGTGTATTCCTATCTCAGCCAGAGGCTGACCGAGGCGAATATCAAAAAGGATAAGGCGATTTTGGAGGAAGTGAGCGAACACCTTCATGCCATGCGTGACACATGGAAAGAAGTCATGAAACAGAACAAACAGTAAAGGCGGAGAAAAGATGACGGAGAATTATCTGAGCATTCTGGAGGACAGTCTCAAAGAAAAACTTGAAATTACGGCAAAAATCCGGGAATACAATTCTCTCCAGAGCGAAGCACTGCAGTCTGAGCAGGCAGATTTGGAGAAGTTTGACAAGTGCGCGGATGAAAAGAGTAAGCTGATTGAGCGGCTTACGACGCTGGACAAGGGCTTTGAGACATTGTACCAAAAAATCGCCGGTGAATTAAAAGAGAACCGGCAGAAGTATGGCGCTCAGATTAAACGTCTGCAGGAACTGATTGCCTGCGTGACTGAGGACAGCATGACGATTCAGGCGCAGGAGGCACGGAACAAGAAGCTGGTGGAGGAATATTTTCGGAGGGAACGCAGCAATATCGGGCAGTCCCGCCGGAATTCCAAGGCAGCGTACGACTACTACAGGAATGTCAACAAACTCAATTCGGTGGCTCCGCAGTATTTGGACAGTAAAAAATAAAATAAAAATGCAAAAAGGTATAAAGTAATTCAAAAATACTCCGATATACTTAACAAGTAAAGCAAATGAACTTTTGATAAATACGAAGCTCATGCTTGCTGATGACCTCGAACAATACGCACAGTTGCGAGGGGTTGTCGTTACACCACTTACCGGGAAACTGACAGGTGCGAGTTAGTGAAACGGTAACAAAAACATTTTGTCGCAGGGACGCGACATCATATTCAAGGAGGAATATATTATGGTAGTACAACACAACTTAACAGCTATGAACTCCAACAGAATGTTGGGAATCAACACCGCAACACAGGCTAAATCTACTGAGAAGCTGTCCTCTGGTTACAAGATTAACCGTGCAGCAGATGATGCAGCAGGTCTGGCAATTTCCGAGAAGATGAGAAAGCAGATCAGAGGTCTGACACAGGCTTCTGCAAACGCTCAGGATGGTATTTCCGCAGTGCAGACCGCTGAAGGTGCATTGACCGAAGTACACGATATGCTTCAGAGAATGAACGAACTGGCAGTTAAGGCAGCTAACGGAACAAACTCCGAGTCTGACCGTACCGCTATCCAGTCTGAGATTGATCAGCTGACCACAGAAATCGACCGTGTTGCAGAGACAACCAAATTCAACGAGACCTATCTGTTGAAGGGTGACAAGGATGCTCCTAAGGGAACCAGCTATTCTTATGGAAATGTTGCAACTGCAGCAGCAGCAACCGCTACTTTCTCTAAGGATACTGTTACAGGCATTGAAGTTACTTTCGCTACCGAAACAGCATCTAAAGAGAACATGAGCAGCATTAACGAACTGATGAAAGCACTGAGAGATCAGGGAGCCAGAATCACCGCTACTAGTGAGTTCGATGCAACTGTAGGTACTACGGGTGCAGCAAAGGCTAAGACCTACTCACTGAGCCTGAACGGCGAAGCAGCGGAGAAGTTCAAGGTTACCACAACTTCTGCTACATCCGGTCAGTTTACCGTTTACAACTCTGACGGTGTTAAACTTGGTACTTTGTCTGTTACCGGTTATAGTAAGACAGCAACAGCTAATACGGATTATAGTGATACCATTACTCTCAATGCAACCAAGGTTAACGCTGGAGCAGCAGTAGGTGCTTCCGCCGCTTACTACGACAGAGACGGAAATAAGATTTCTGCAAATGATTTGGAAAACTACTTCAACACTACTTACACAGGTAAGGCAGATGTCACCGGTACTACATATGCACGCGCAGATGCTGCAAAGGTTTACGATGCAGTAGGAAATGAGACCACTCTGAACAAAGCAGAAGTTGCAGCTGTACGTGATAAGGTTGGCGCATTGAACGTTGGCTTACATGTAGGTGCTGATGCAACCAGCAACAACCAGATTAGCATGAGCATCGAGTCCATGAGCGCTAAGGGTCTTGGAATCAACGGCCTGAAGATGGATGGAACCGATGACGCTAATGCACTGGATGCTATCGAGAAGATCAAAGCAGCTATCACAAAGGTATCTGCACAGAGATCTGACCTTGGTGCAATCCAGAACAGACTTGAGCACACCATCAACAACCTGGATAACGTTGTAGAGAACACCACATCTGCAGAGAGCCAGATTCGTGATACCGATATGGCTACTGAGATGGTTAAGTACTCCAACAACAATATCCTGTCTCAGGCAGGACAGGCTATGTTGGCTCAGGCTAACCAGTCTAACCAGGGCGTTCTGTCCTTGCTCCAGTAAGGAACAGCTACCGGGTAGTAACATAACTACTAAGGGGCTCGGCTTCGTAGCCGGGCCCTTTTTTCAAAAAAATTTCAAGTACAGAAAGGATTCCGTATTATGAAAGATACATCTATTCTCTTATCCATTTCCATGTTAATTTCAGGCAAAGAAGATATGCAAAAAAGTTTGGAATCACTCCAATATTTAAAAAAGGCAATTCCCTGTGAAATCATATTGGTGGATACTGGCTGCAATGCCACGCAGCGTGCCATGGCGGAGCGGTATGCAGATAAAATACTGGATTTTACATGGCGCAATGATTTTGCCAAGGCAAGAAACGTAGGGCTGAAAGAGGCAGGCGGAAAATGGTTTCTGTATTTGGATGATGACGAATGGTTTGACAATCCGCAGGAGATTATTCACTTTTTCCAAAGCGGAGAATATAAGCAGTATCACAGCGCTACCTATCAGGTGAGGAATTATTTCCGCCGTGACGGAAGGACATATGAGGATGCGGCTGTCACGCGAATGGTGGAATTGGAGAAAAATACTCTCTTTGTGGGAAGGATTCATGAGTATTTGCAGCCGTTTCGGAGTCCTACAAAGCATTTTGCGGATTTCGTGCATCATTATGGATATGCTTACAGTGATGAGGGTGCAAAGAAAAAGCATGCAGAGAGAAATATCAAACCCTTGCTGGAACTGATGAGAGAAGAACCCAAGGAACCGCGCTGGGTAAGTCAGCTTGCACAGGAATATTTTGTAATCAATGATTACGAGAAAGTCGTGGACGTTTGCTTGAGCGGACTGGAGCGGTTTAAGAAGTATAAGGATACAATAGATGACTGGATTCAGGTGGGAGCAGTTTATGGATTTTTGCTGATTTCCCTAGAGTCTCTGGGAAAATATGAAGAAGAAAAAAACTGGATTAAGATTGCATTGACGGAAACACAGTTGCCGGAGGCGACAAGGGCGTTTTTCTATTTTGCGGGAGTCCGTTTATATAGTAAGACAAAGGAATATGAAAAGTGCCGAAACTATCTGGAGAAGTATGTTTCCTTCGCAAAAAAACTGAGGGGCAATATAGAGGCGGTGGCAACCGGTACGGTGCTGATTACCACAGGGGTATTCCAAAACCGGTATTTTTTTCCGGCATTGCTGATGGGAATGGAATCTGCAATCCGTATGGAGGATTACGGTCTGGCAGAGGAAGCATTTTATATGATTGATTGGGCAGACAATAAAATGCTTCACCAAAATGAGGAAGAAAAGAAAATAGTAGATGCCTGCTGTAGCGTAGAATATCATCCCCTTTGGACAAAACTCTTACAGACCTTGGTGGGAAGAGAAGAAGGTATGAAGGAGATGTATGTTGTCTTTCTGGAGACAGAAGTAGCATACAAAGAGCAGTTGGAAACCGAAAAACTTTCCAGCCTGCATCGTTTGGTGGCAGAACTGGATTACGAGCATCTCTATATCGCGTATACAAGGATCCTTTGGACAGAGGAAAGAACAGATATAAAGGATGAGAAACAGAGAAAAGCGGAGGTCTATGCACTGTTCACACAATTATTTGACAAGTATCCTCGGGAGATTATCCAAATCCGCACAGAAGTTTTTCGAGTGGCAGAGCATTTGGACATAGATTTGGAACCGCTTTTGTTACAGATAAATTTCCGGGTATGGAGACAATCTCTGGATAAATGGTGCATGGAAGCAGCACCAGCGCAGATACAGGAGTGGGATGCCCGGATGGCAAAGTGGAGAAAACAGGAGGACATCCGGTACGATATTCTTGCCATCAAATGTCTGGAAGGATATTTGAAAAATTGCAGACAGACATCATTATCCTATGACGCATTAAGACAATTACTCCAAATGTATGCGGACAAAGTACTGACATTTTTCAAACCCTACTATAAAGAAAATGTGTTTGAGGAGCTGCCGGAGGTATTACCGGATGAGGTACAACTGGCACTGGAACTGAAAAAGCTGTATCAGTATCAGGAAAAGGGTGAGGACAGAAATGCGCTGGAGAGTGTTCGTAAATGTCTTGGTATCTACCCTAAATTGGACGATGCCGTGGCTGCCTATGCTGAAATGTTTCGGGACGAATTAAAGAAACGGACAAAAGAGGCTGAAAAAGCACAGGATGAACTTCTTAAAATGGCAGAATCTTTAAAGTCCGTGGCAAAACTTCGGATGGAGCGCGGCGAATATGAGGCTGCAAAACTGATTTTACAGCAGACGCAGCAGTATGTGCCGGAGGATGAGGAAATCAAAGCATTATTGCAGAAGATAGACGAAAAAGGCTGATAAGGATAGCAAAAATGATAGTAAGAGCAAAAACGAAAACGTTATTTGGTGGTAGAGAGTTGTCTGCAAAGCAGAACGAAAATTCAAAACTGAACATGCAGGAATTGGAACAGGGGAAAACCATTCTGCAATCTTATCCCAGAAGAATTGTGCTGGAACTGACCAATGCCTGCAATTTGAACTGCGTCATGTGTGGACGGAATGCAGCGGATTTTAAGCCCACCATGTTTGATATGGATGTATTTCGCAGTCTGGAACCGCTGATGGACACGGTGGAGGAGGTTACTCTGATGGGCTGGGGAGAACCTACGGTTCATCCGCATTTTATCGAAATGTTAAAAATTATCAATCAGCATAGTGCGCGCAAATATTTTTGCACCAACGGAATGAATTTAGGAAAGATAAAACAGGCTATTTTTGATTACAACGTGGATGTTTTTGCAGTGAGTCTGGATGGCGCTACCGATGAGACAAACAGCCGCATACGCCGCGGTTCTAAAATCAATCAGATTGTAACGGACTTGAAGGATATTGTCAGAATCAAAAAGGAGAGAGGCTTGCAATATCCATGGATTAATTTTGTGTTTTGCGCAATGAAATCCAATATCAGGGAGCTGCCGGATTTGGTTCGTCTGGCTGCGGATATTGGAATTGAAGAAGTGAAGGTTGTCTATCTGACCGTGTTCAATGAAGCATTGCGGGAGGAATCCCTATGGGGACAGGATGATTTGGTACATGAAGTTTTCAGCGAAGCAATAAGGGTTGGAGAAGAACTGGGCATTGTACTGAAACTGCCCCATTATGTGGGAGAGGACGAAGCCGGTGACAAATTCCATAAAGACTGTTTTGTTGTATGGCGGGATTTCTTCTTGGGGTCGGACGGATATGTAAGACCGTGTATGTCCACTCCGGTGCAGTTCTTTGCATATGATAAGAACAAAGATTTTATGGAAAGTTGGAACAGCAGACCCTATCAGGAGTACCGGGCTGCGGTTAATCATCAGGAGAAGATGGACAGTCCGTGCCGCAGATGCTATCAGTCATCCCACTGCAACTGGAACCGGAAAGAGTCATTTATTCAGATAGGCGAGAAATTTTCCCCGGAATGGGAAAAATAGGGATTTACAAGGGAGAAAACATGAATCAGGAGTTGGTATACAATATTCTTGAAATACTGCAGACGATGCAGGAAGCGGCAAAACAGATGAAACAGCAGTATATTGCCGGAAATATACAGGAATTTAACAGCCTGAGTATGGATTTGTGGGACGGACTGACTGCGGTAAGGGAGATTGCAGGGCAGGAGGTGCCCGCGGGAAGCAGGATTCGTCTGGCGGATGCGTGTATCTGTGCAATGGAGTCCTTAAAGGATATTAAGATGTTTGCCGTAACAAATCCGGAAAAGGTAGAATGGAAGCTGGAATATGAGCTGGCGGCAATGGTTGAGGCAGCAGCGATGCAGTTCTTTTACTGGGGAATTGTGAAGGATTGTCCGGCAAAGGAAGAAGAGTTTCAAGAGTATCTGAGAAGGACGGATACCTTTGCATTATCCCGGATGCAGGAGGAGGAACAGGAATATCCGGTGGATTTGTCTGTCATGGTAACGGGATACAATCACTTGGATTATACCATGCAGTGTGTCCAAAGCATTTTATCGGGTCTGCCCAAGGATATTACCACAGAGGTCATTCTATATAATCATGGTTCGACAGATGAAACGAAATCCTGCTTTGAGGGCATGGAAAATGTTAAAGTGATAAATGTTGCATGTAACGGTATCACACCCTGCATGACACTTAAGGCGGTTTCCAGAGGGAAATTTTTCCTGAATGTAAGCAATGATATTATTCTGGGAACAAATGCCATGGAAAATCTTTACCGTTGCGCGAAGGAACACCCGGAGTATGGATACATCGTTCCCACCACGCCTGCGGTCAGCAACCTTCAGGTGATACCGGCGGAATATGGAACATGGGAACAGTTCAGAACCTTTACAGAGAAAAATAACGTATATGACGAGAAACGCCATGAGCAAAGGGTCAGACTGTGTAATCCGGTACAGATTATGAGGACAGAGCTTTTTGTGCGTCTGTCATTGGATATGTATGAGGATAAATTTTGCAACACACATGCGATGTCCTTTCCGGATGATAAAATTTCCCTTTGGATGAGAAGACACAATTATAAGTGTATTCTCCAGAAGGACGCATACTGCCATCACTTCGGTTCGGTTACGCTGAGAGACGAACTGGGGGAAAATGCAAAACAGCAGCAGTTTTATCTGGATGGCAGAAAAGAATTCTTCCGGCAGTACGGTATCGACCCTTGGGGAACCGGATTCTGCTATGATTATGATTTGTTTCATACATGGAGGATTCCGAAGAAGGATCATGCGTGCATATTGGGAATCAACTGCGGCATAGGCAGTAATTCCTTAAAAGTGAAGGAGATGCTGAAGGAAGAGGGCTCCCAAAATGTTTTGCTTTATAATGCCACACAGGAGGAACGCTTTTTGAGTGATTTGAAGGGCATTTCGGATAAGGCATTTACGATAAGCAGCGTGAAGGACATAATTGCACAAACGGACAGAACGCATTACGACTATATTGTGGTCGAGGAAACTATATGCGGAAGTAAAAGCGATGAGGTAGTCAGTGAAATATTGGATGCAGGACTGCACTTTGATGAATTGGCTTACCGAATGCAGAATGGAACATGGCAGATAGTGCATGGAGAGAATCCACGATAAAAGCACGAACAGTGAAGCAGGGGTGGAAAAGATATGGGCGAAATCAGACTGTTGGATTGTACACTGAGAGATGGCGGATACCTGAATGATTGGAAATTTGGACATGATAATATTGTAACGATTTATGAGCGACTGGTTAGTGCTAAGGTGGATATTATTGAAGTGGGATTTCTGGATGAAAGACGGCTGTATGATTTCGACAGGAGCATTTTGCCGGATACGGACAGTGTGAAGCAGACTTATGGTGATTTAGACCGTGGGCAGTCCATGATAGTGGCAATGATAGATTATGGCACATGCGGCATTGACAGGGTACAGGAGTGCGCAGACTGCTATTTGGACGGTATCCGGGTGATTTTTAAGAAGGACAAAATGCGGGGAGCAATCGCATTTTGCGGAGAGTTGAAAGAAAAGGGATATAAGGTATTTGTACAGGCGGTATCCATCACCAGCTACAATGATGCGGAATTTGCGGAGCTGATAGACATGGTGAATGAGCTGGAACCGTATGCCTTTTCGCTGGTAGATACTTATGGACTGCTTCATAAAGAACAGCTTGCACATTATTTTACGATGGCAGACAAACGTTTAAAGCAGAACATTGGACTCGGGTATCACGCACATAATAATTTTCAACTGGCATATGCAAACTGTATTGAGGTATTGGAAAGTAAGATAGACAGAACGCTGATCGTGGACGGAACCCTTTATGGCATGGGAAAAAGCGCAGGAAATGCGCCGATTGAACTGCTGGCAAAATACATGAATGAACATTGTGGGAAACAGTACCGCATACATCAGTTACTGGAAGTAATAGATGTCACGATTCTTGAGATTTACCGCAAGGTTACATGGGGATATAATTTTAAATTTTATTTATCCGCGGCAAACGATTGCCATCCCAACTATGTAACATATTTGCAGTCAAAGTCAAAGCTGTCTGTGAAATCCATCTGCCGGATATTGGATAGAATTGAGCCGGAAAAGAAACTGCTGTATGATGAAGCCTATATCGAAAAACTGTATTTGGATTATCAGAGCATAGAGTGTGATGATACTGCGGCACGCACACAGCTTGCAGACATTTTTGCAGAACAGAAGGTCTTGATTTTAGGACCCGGAAATAATGTAAATTTGCAGCGCGATCGGATTGTGCGGTACATGGAACAGGAGAATCCGGTAGTGATTTCCATAAATTTTGTGCCCCATAATATACCGGTCAGGTACTTATTTTTGTCAAATTCAAAGAGGTATGTCCAGCTTGCCACGGCACTGAGCCGTAACGGAGGCAGTATGAAGATTATTGCAACCTCCAACATCACCAGCGCGTCACAGGATTTTTCGTATGTGTTAAATTATGGGGAGCTGTTGGACATGGAGGCGGAAATCCAAGACAACCCTCTGCTGATGCTTTTAAAATTATTGGCGGACTGCAGGGTAAGGTCGGTGGCGTTGGCAGGATTTGACGGTTATGACCGGGCAAGAACCTCCAATTATGTGAATGCCAATATGGAGTACACCTTCACCAAAGAAAAGGCACACGAAATCAATGAGGATGTCAGAAGGGGTCTTGCAAGGGCGGCGCTTTCACAGAAGATTACATTTATAACGGATAGTTTCTATATCGAGGGATGTGAAAAATGAGAGTAAGGGTGGCAGACTACATTGCAGAATATCTGGCAGAACATTCCATCACCGATGTCTTTACAGTGGTTGGTGGCGGAGCAATGCACCTGAATGATGCTTTTGGGCATCACAGGGAGCTTCACTGTACCTATAATCACCATGAGCAGGCATGTGCCATGGCTGCGGAGGCATATGCGAGAATAGAAAATAAAATCGCAGTGGTGTGTGTCACAAGCGGACCGGGAGCCATTAATGCGCTGAATGGTGTTGCCGGGGGATACTTGGATTCCATTCCTATGCTGATTTTGTCGGGACAGACAAAGAGCACCTTAACTGTAAAACACAGCGGTCTGCATTTGAGGACACTGGGGAATCAGGAATTTGATATTATCGGCTCCGTCCGGAATATGACGAAATATTGTGAGATGGTAGACAACCCTCTCAGTATCAAAAGGTGTCTGGATAAGGCACTACGGCTGGCGTACGGCGGAAGACCGGGACCGTGCTGGCTGGATATTCCGCTGGATGTTCAGGGGGCGTATATCGATACGGATAAACAGGAGGAACCTGAGGAACCCGAGGGAACATCTGCCACGGAGGGATGTACCGATATTGACTGGAAAGCAATCAAAGAAAAGCTGATGCAGGCAAAGAGACCGGTATTGTACGGAGGCAATGCAATCCGCATTTCAGGCGGGTATGAAATTTTCCGCCGACTGACAGAGAAGTTTCAGATTCCGGTTGTCACGGGTTGGAACTGTATTGATTTATTGCCCACGGAATCCCCGTTGTATGTGGGCAGAGCCGGGATTATGGGAGACAGAGCCGGCAATTTTGCAGTTCAGAACAGTGATTTGATTATTTCGCTGGGAAGCCGGCTTAATATCTATCAGGTGGGCTATAATGTCAAAACATGGGCGCGGAAGGCGTGGGTGATTGCTGTGGATATTGACCGGGAAGAATTGCTTAAGCCCACCATCCGTGTAGATATGCCTATTTGCGGTGATGTCAAATCCTTTATGGAACATATGTTGCAGCAGGTGGATGTCAATGTTGAATGTAGGGATTGGCTGCAACAATGCCGGACGTGGAAAGAAAAATATCCGGTCGTGACAGAGAAGCATTATCAGCAGGAATCGTGCAATGTATATGCGTTTATGAATGAACTGAGCAGACAAATCCCTTCAGGAATGGATACGGTGGTGGCAAACGGGTCAGCAAGTGTGGTGGGAAGTCAGGCATATTATATCAAAGAAAATCAGCGTTTTATCATGAATTGCGGTCTTTCCTCCATGGGCTATGAACTGCCGGCAGCAATAGGAGTCTGTGTCGCAGAGAAAAAAAAGGCTTTGGTGTGTATTGCCGGAGACGGAAGTATCCAGATGAATATACAGGAACTGCAGACGATTATTACGAATGAATTACCTGTTAAAATTTACGTCATCAATAATCAGGGTTATCACCAGATTCGTCTGACCCAGCGTAATGTTTTTCGAGAAAAGGAGCCGGTAGGGATAGGACCGGAAAGCAGGGATCTGGGATTCCCGGATATGGAAAAAATTGCGGCTGCCTATGGATACCGTTATTTTCGGTGTGAAAAAAATGAACAGTTACATGATTTCGTAAAAATAACACTGGAAACGGATGGACCGTTCCTTGCAGAGATTATTACGGATACCAATCAAATCTATGAACCCAAGTCGGCAACAAAGAAATTGGAGGACGGAACTTTGGTTTCACCGCCACTGGAGGATTTGGCTCCTTTTCTGCCAAGGGAAGAATTAAGAGAGAATATGTATATTGATTTAATTGATTAGAGGCATTGAGTATGGAAATTAAAGCACATTCAAAGACATATCAGGTTCTTTTTGAGGATAACTGGAATTTTATTGACAGGATTTCGCAAATTGGAGAGGCACTCTGGGTAGTTGATGCAAAGGTTTATCAACTATACCGGGATATTTTGAATCCGCTTGTTCCGGAGGAAAAAATCCTTCTGATGGAAGCAACGGAAGAAAACAAAGTCATGGATACGGTTTTGAAAATTTGTGACAGAATGACGAATCTTGATGCAAAGAGGAATAGCTGTATCATTTCCGTGGGCGGAGGCATTATACAGGACATCACCGGTTTTGCAGCAAACATTCTGTACCGCGGCGTCAAGTGGATTTTTATACCGACAACGCTGTTGGCTTCCTGCGACAGCTGTATCGGAAGCAAGACCTCATTGAATTTCAAGAACTTTAAAAATCTGCTCGGAACGTTCTATCCGCCGGATGAAATTCATACTTGCCCGGCTTTTTTTAGGACGCTTTCGCAGGTTGATTTTTACAGCGGTTTAGGAGAGGTCGTAAAATTCTGCATCATGGCGGGGGAAGACGGTCTTACCATGCTGGAAAAGGATATGCCTCTTATCTTGGAGAGAGACGAGAAGACAGTCATAAAATATGTACATAGGTCGTTGGAGTTTAAAAAAGACTTTATTGAGAAGGATGAGTATGATAAAGGGGTCAGGGTATACCTCAATTTTGCACATACCTTCGGGCATGCCTTTGAAGTGGTAACGCAGTTTGCCATTCCCCATGGAACGGCAGTGGCTATGGGCATGATGGTTGCTAATAATATTGCCTTAAAACGGGGCAATATAAATGACGATATAAAGAATAGGGCACAGAAGCTGCTTTTAGAAATCATTGATATAAAATTACTGGAAGAAACCAATCACCTGCAGTTTTCGGATGTGGAAAACAGTAAGGAGCTGATGCGTGCAATCCGAAAGGACAAAAAGCAGGTGGATAAGCGTTTGACGGCAGTGATATTTGCAGACAGCCGATTGAATTTAGAAATCGTGCATGATGTTCAGGAAAAGGAACTTTTGGATGCTGTGGCAGAAATGTATCAGGATATTCTGGGGAAATAGGGCTGTTTAGCGGCAGAAGACGGAGGACGGTCGGAGTGAAGATTGGTAAAATTAGAATCAATATGATAGAGGATAAGTCATATGCGGATAAGGAAAACGCATATGCCAATATCGGCGAAAGCATTCAGGCGGTGGTGATGGCTTATATCTATCAGACTCTCGGTATAGACAAAGAGAATATTGTGAAAATAGATCAGTGCGGACTGAAAGGCTACGACGGTCCAAAGGTGGTATTCCCGCTAAGACTTCCCCTGAGTAAAAGTACGGTTGACAGTTACCTGCCTTTGCCGGATCATATCAAACCTATCTTTATCAGCCTTCATCTGCATGATGATATTTTTGAGGACAGGGAGGATCTGGTAGAGTATTTTTCCGGGTATGCGCCAATTGGATGCCGGGATGAGCAATCCTGCAGTTACTTCAGAAAACACGGAATCGAAGCGTATATCATGGGCTGCTATACCCTGTGTCTTCCGCGGAGAACTTCTGCGCCCCGGAAGAATAAAGTGTTTCTGGTGGATGTGTCGGATGAACTGTTAAGTACAATACCGCAGAATATACTGGCGGATTCGGAGAAAATCACCCATGCGGTTCCCTTCGAGAGCTATCCGGTTACCCATGAGGAGGATGAGAGATTAGAGAGAGTTGCAGAACACTATCTGAAACGATACCGGGAAGAGGCGGCATTGGTAATAACCAGCAGACTGCATGCGGCAGCCCCCTGTATGGCTATGGGAATTCCCGTTATTCTGGCAAGTAACAATATCGATTTCCGCTATGGCTGGATAGATAAATTTCTGCCCCTGTATCAATTGAGTGATTATAGCAAAATTGATTGGAATCCGACCGCGGCGGATACCTCCGAGGTAAGACAGATATGGCTGGATTTTATGAAGGAGTCGTTGAAACAGGGGAGTCCGGCAAGGGAGAAATTGATTTTATTAGATGAAATTTACCGGAACCGGGTAAAAACCCAGTATTATAAGTGTTTCCGGGAAAGACTGCAACTGTTGTATGATAAATACAACAAGGAGGATGAGTTCCGATATGCAATCTGGGGAGCCGGATTCCATGCTATCTTTGCGTGGGAGCTTATGCAAGAAATGTTTCCCAATGCGATATTGGCAGCAGTGGTTGATAAATATAAAACGGGGAAAATTTTCGGCGTTTCCATTATCAAAGAAAATCAGCTGGATGACTATCATGTCCGGCATGTATGTATTACCACAAACCCCGGAAAAGCAGAGGCATTAAGAAAATGTAAGACTTTGTTTGGAGCGGACTACCAAAACTGTTATACGATTTTGGCGTCGCAACAAAAATCATAGAGGGTTTTATGATGATATGTGAAAAGGAAAAGTGCTGCGGCTGTGGATTATGTGTTGCCCGGTGTCCGGTGGATGCGCTGACAATGATGCCCGACGAAGAGGGATTTTTATATCCCAAGCTGGATGAAGGAAAATGTATCCGATGCGGCAGGTGTGCTGCCGTCTGTCCGGCCCGGAAGGAATACCGTTCCTCTGCGGAGGGGCAGGACCATAAAAAGACATATGCGGGGTACAATTTCATTCAGAAGAATCTGCTGCGAAGCAGCTCCGGAGGAGCGGCATATGCACTGGCGCATAGCTTCCTTTGTTCCGGAGGAGTTGTTTTTGGCGTCAGATATAAGGATAATTATCAGGGAGCAGAGTTTACGGCAGTAGATAGTATCCCACAACTGGCGAGCCTTTTGGAATCCAAGTATGTTGAGAGTGACAGGAAAATTTTGTTTTCCGAGGTTGAAAAATACTTAAAGCAGGGGAAAAGGACGCTGGTAATAGGGCTCCCCTGTGATATTGCAGCAGTAAAGGCACTTGTTGGGGACCACGAAAATTTATATACCTGTAAGCTGATTTGCAGAAGCAATACCTCCAATAAGGTATTGGTGGATTTTTTGAAAAAAACACAGCAGGATGCCGAAAGCAGTATTACAAGGGTCAGTCTGCGGTACAAAGAGAAAGATATTCCCAGTTTTCCCACCAGGGTCAGGATTGATTTTGACAATGGACATTCTTATATTGATGACTTTGTGAAAACAGATTTTGGAAAAGCATTTCAAATACTGACCAGACCGTCATGCTCCGAGTGTGGTTTTAAGAAAGTGAGCTGTCTGGCGGATTTAACCATTGGGGATTTCCATGGTGCGCCGGAGAGTGCAGAGTATTATAACAGAAACGGTGTATCCCTGATATGTGAACATACGGACAAGGGAGCGGAACTGTTAGCCGGGCTGAAAGATTTTGGCTTATGGGAGGTACCCTATGATTCCGCAATACGGTATAATTGGATGGTGAATACTTCGATTCCGGTTTCCCCGTTCCGGGAAGAATTTTCATATCATTTCATTCAAAAAGGCTTGCACGGCGCCTGTGAGGAGCTGCGGAACAATCAGAATGCCATATTGGATGGATTTGTGAGAAAATTTTCCGGAAAATCCGTAAGGGTTGCTGTATGGGGCGTGGGGGACACGACGGACTATTTGTATGAGCGGCTGCAGATAGAGAGCTGGAATGTCGAGGGTGTGTATGACAGCAGTCCTTTAAAAATCGGCAGGAAGTACCGGAAATGGATGGTTCAGCACGTTGACGCCATGATAGAGAAACAGCAGGAAATCGATGTGGTGGCGGTGATGATTCCCTCTGAAAAGGAACAAAAACTAACGGACTTTTTAAGAGAGAGAGGCTGGAAAAAGGAAATTCTTCATATAGGAAAATATAAGTTTTATAGGGGGTGAGCGGTCTTACATGGAATGTATGCGTCACTGTGGAATTTACGTACGGGATTTGGCAAAGATGGAGGACTTTTATATAAAGGTATTTCATATGGAAACGATATGCAGCCGGCAGGAGGATGACGGTGCGTTTATCCGGAAGCTGACACAGGGCAGGGCGGACAGGATTCTTGTAACCAAACTGGTAACGGCGGAAGGTGCCAGACGGGGTTACGGAGACATGGTGGAATTGATTGAGGTTTGCGGAGACAATGTGGATGCAGCAGAACCCGCAAGGGGAATAACCTGTGTGGGGAGTATTCATATCTGTATGGAATGCGACGATATTGATGGAACGATGAAGTCCCTCCGGGAAGAGGGGGGGACCGTGTTGATGCCGCCTTTTGAAAAAGGAGCAGCAAATCGGATGGGTTTTGCCTGCGATCCGGAGGGAAATTATTTAGAATTGGTTGAAAGAGGTAGACAATGAAAAAGGTCTTGATAACGGGAGCACAGGGATTTATAGGAAAAAATCTCGTAGAAGCATATGAAAATAAATACTTCGTATCTGCACCGACGATAAAGGAGTTAAGTCTGCTTGATACAGAGGCAGTGGGGGAGTATCTGAAGAAAAATGAATTTGATGTCATTATTCATGCTGCAAATTACGGAACCTGCGATACAAAGAACCCGGAACCCTTCAAGGTGCTCAGTTATGGACTGAAAATGTTCTATAATCTGGATAAATACAAGGATTATTATGGCAAATTAATTTATTTCGGTTCGGGAGCCGAGTATGACAAAACAAATTGTATTCCCTATATGACAGAGACTTACTTTGGGCAACATATCCCGGAGGATGCGTACGGGTTATACAAATATGCGTTGGCAGAATATGCAAAAACAGCTCAGAACATATATGATTTGCGTTTGTTTGGGGTCTGCGGAAAATATGAGCAGGTTTATCGCTTTTTGTCAAGCAATATTTGCCGGGCATTAAAGGGACTGCCGCTGACTTTGTCACAAAATGCTTATTTTGATTACATTTATGTGGATGATGTTGCGGGGGTCGTTGAATGGTTTATGGAAAACACTCCCGGATATGCTCACTATAATGTATGCCGCGGACAGCATATCGATTTGTATTCGTTGAATGTTATGATTCGGGATATGTTGTGTCCCGGACGGGATATTCTTGTCGGAAAAGAAGGCTGGAAGGCGGAATATTCAGGGAATAACGAGAGATTAAAGAGTGAAATGGGAGAGATAACATTTACCTCTTACCGGGAAATGATACAGAAGCTGACGAGTTACTATGAACCGATAATTCATACGATTGATGAAACAATGCTGCCATAAGATGAGGGAAAGAGGATGAACGGACGAGAACTGTTGGATGTTGAGGAGATTATTTCGGATTTTGACTGGGATTTGCTGAAAGGGAAAAAAATCTTGATTACAGGTGCCACGGGAGCACTTGCAAGGTATATTGTTCATTCCCTTATGGAAATATGGAAAAGAACAAATGATGGTGATGCAAAGGTCATCATTTTGTGCAGAAGCCGTGAGAAGGCTGCAAAATGTTTTGGAGAATATCTGACGGACAGCCGTTTTGTTGTTTTGGAAGGGTGTGTGGAAACAAAAATAGAGTATGAGGATGGCATCGATTATATTTTCCACGGGGCAGGCTATTCGGCAACCAAGTATTTTAGTACAAATCCGGTGGAAATCATTAGCGCAAATACGGTGGGGACTTACAATTTATTACAGCTCGCAGCGGAAAAGAAGGTAAAAGGGTTTGTTTTTTTCAGCAGCTGCGCGGTGAACGGCGTACTCAAAACAGACTATTATACTTATACGGGAATAGACCCTGTACAAAGTAAGAACTGCTATATTCTTGGAAAACAAATCGGAGAAAATATGTGCGTCTCTTTTCTGGAAGAATATCAGGTGCCGGCTAAAATCGTAAGGATAGGGTACTCCTATGGACCCTATGTGGATATGGATGACGGTCATCTGTATTCTGATTTTATCCGCAGTATTGTTCGGGGAGAAGATCTGGTGATTAAGGGGGACGGACAGAAATATCTGGGCTGCTGTTATGTAACGGATGCAGTAAGGGCTTTTTTTAAGGTTTTGCTGGAGGGCAGGGCAGGAGTTCCTTATGTGATGAGAAACCAGATAGAAGTGAAAACCCTTGAAGGGATTGCAAAACTATTGACAGAGAAGGCGTTCCCGGATAGAAAACTCCACTATCGGTGTGAGCAGAAGCCACAGGGAGAAACAGAAAAATTCGTGCCGATTATGCCCAAGCTATTGATGGACATGGGCTGGAGTCCAAGGGTAAGCCTGCTGGATGGATTCCGGAGAACGGTGACTATTATTGAGGAAAATCAAAAGAAGTGAAACTTCAAAAAAGGATATACTAAAGAAGTGCAACATCAGAGAAGTGCAACACTAGAAAAGTGAAACATCAAGGTTGTGGAACCTCAAAGAGATGATACATAAAAACCAATGATAGCTAAAGAATAGGGAAGAGCAATGTGAAAAAACGGCTGACCCTGAAAGGAGTACATATGAAGGTAGTATTGTTGTCGGGCGGACTCGGCACCCGTATTTCGGAAGAAACGGAATATCGTCCCAAACCTATGATTGAAATAGGAGGGATGCCGATTCTGTGGCATATTATGAAGGAATATTCCTATTATGGATTTAATGAGTTTATTATATGCGCCGGATACAAGCAGCATATTATTAAAGAATGGTTTGCGGATTACTTCCTGCATACTTCAGACATTACCTTTGACCTGACCAAGGGGAATGATATTATCGTTCATGACAGACATGCGGAACCATGGAAGGTTACGGTGGTAGATACCGGACTGAATACCATGACCGGCGGACGTATCAAACGCGTTCAGAAATATATTGGCAATGAGACTTTCATGATGACTTATGGTGACGGCGTCTGCGATGTCAATATCGCCAAGATTCTGGAGTTCCACCATAGTCATGGAAAGATGGCTACCCTTACATCTGTAAAGATGGAACAGAAAAAAGGGATTCTAGATATTGCCGTGGACAGCTCGGTACGTGCCTTCCGTGAAAAAAATGTACATGACGAATCTCCCATTAATGCGGGATATATGGTTTTGGAGCCAAAAATTTTTGATTATATACAGGGGGATGAGACGGTCTTTGAGCGGGATGTGCTGGAGCGTGTGGCAGAGGAAGGCGAATTAATGTCCTATCAACACACAGGATTCTGGCAGTGTATGGATACGAAGCAGGAACACAGGGGACTGGAGGAACTGTGGAGCAGCGGAAGGGCACCGTGGAAGGTATGGCAGTAGCAGACGAAAGGCTGCGGACGAGGAATCATATCGGAAAAGGGAATCTGGAAAGACGGACGAAGGGCAGGAGCAGAGAGATGAGAGATACAGAGATGGAAGCAATAGAAGTGAAAACCACGGGGAAGGAAGCTGGGGAAGAGGAAGCCAGACAGCGAATCTTAGAGCAGGTGCGGGAATATTGTGAGAAATACCATGCAAAGAAGCCTTATACACAGGGGGAGCGGATTTCTTATGCGGGAAGGGTCTATGATGCGGAAGAAATGGTTAATCTGGTGGATTCCTCTTTGGAGTTCTGGCTGACGGCAGGCAGATATACGGATCAGTTTGAGAAAGGATTGGCAGAGTATTTGCAGGTTCCCTACTGTGCGGCAGTAAATTCCGGCTCATCGGCTAATTTGCTGGCATTTATGGCGTTGACCTCACCGCTTTTGGGAGAACGAAGAATTTTGCCGGGGGATGAGGTGATTACGGTAGCTGCAGGATTCCCGACGACAGTGACCCCGATTCTGCAATACGGAGCGGTACCTGTTTTTGTGGATGTTACCATTCCGCAGTACAATATTGACACAGATATGCTGGAGCAGGCATTGTCCGATAGGACGAAGGCAGTGATGATTGCGCATACACTGGGCAATCCCTTTGATATTGAAAATGTAAAGGCATTCTGCGACCGGCATCAGTTGTGGCTGGTGGAGGATAATTGCGATGCACTGGGAAGTCAGTACTGCATTAACGGGGAGTGGAAGTGCACCGGCACAATAGGTGACATTGGTACGTCCAGTTTTTATCCGCCGCATCATATCACGCTGGGGGAGGGCGGAGCGGTTTACACCCGTAATCCATTGTTAAACAGAATCGTGCGTTCCCTGCGGGACTGGGGAAGAGACTGTGTCTGTGCGTCCGGACAGGACAATATGTGTGGGCATCGTTTTGATAAGCAGTATGGAGAACTCCCGCTCGGATATGACCATAAATATGTGTATTCTCATTTTGGATACAATCTGAAAGTTACCGATATGCAGGCAGCAGTGGGCTGTGCACAGCTTAAGAAGCTGCCGCGGTTTGTGGAGATAAGAAAAGAGAATTTTGCATATCTTTCAAAGCGGCTTCAGGGAGTGAAGGATAAGTTGATTTTGCCGGAAGCCTGTGAAAATTCGATACCGAGCTGGTTTGGATTTTTGATGACCTGCCGGGAGGGCGTGAGCAAAAACAGCATTGTGCAATATCTGGAGAAAAACGGCGTGCAGACCAGAATGCTTTTTGCTGGAAATCTGATAAAACAGCCCTGTTTCGACGAACTACGAAAGACCGGACAAGGATACCGTGTGGTGGGAGAATTAACCAATACCAATTATATTATGGAAAATTCTTTCTGGATAGGGGTATATCCGGGCATGACCAAAGAAATGCTGGAGTACATGGCGGATACAATCACCGAGGCAGTAAATAACGTGGCGAGGTAGATACCATGGTGTAATAGATACTATGGCGCGATAAATGGAAAAGAACTGCAGACAATATCATGTAATGGAAAACATAGTGGAATTACATGGCATAAGACAGTGCGACAAAAACACTGTATGACGCAGCATGACGGCAGATAAGAAGAAACATGGGAGGAATGAGCAATTATGAATAGAATAGGTGTGCAGTCCATCGGCAGTATTTATGCGGACAATATAGAAGACGGTTACCGGATGATAAAGGAAGCCGGTTTTGACTGCGTGGATTTCAATTTTGATGAATACCTGCCCTGCGGTTTGGTTTACGAAAACAGAATCAATGACTGTCTGGACCGTCCGATGGAGGAAATGTGGAGGGATTTTGAACCTCATGCAGCAGCGGCAAAAAAGTACGGTCTGACATTTGAACAGATGCACGCCCCTTTTCCCATGATGGTTAAAGGGAATGAGGATATTAACAGAAAAATGTACCGCATCACCGTGAACAGTATCCGGCTTTGCGCCCGCATGGGAGGGCACTATATCGTGGTTCATCCTGTCACACTGGCTTATCAGTGCAGCAAACAGGAGGAATACGAGTTTAATGTGGAGATGTACAAAAAGCTGATTCCGGTTGCAAAGGAAGAGGGCGTTGTGATTTGTCTGGAAAATATGTTCTTTGAAAAAAATCAGCATCTGATGGAAGGAGTATGTTCGGATTTTCGCGAGGCGGCGGATATGATTGACGAATTGAACCGTGTAGCCGGAGAAGAGTTGTTTGGATTTTGCTTTGATGTGGGTCATGCCAATATCTTGGGCAAAAATCTGTATCAGGCTGTGACTGCGTTGGGATGCCGCCTGAAAATATTGCATATTCATGACAATGACGGGGTCAGTGATTTGCATACAATGCCTTATACCTTTATGCGTGGCTGGAGTGGATTGGGCACGGACTGGGACGGATTTTTAAAAGGACTGCGTGAAATCGGATATAAGGGCGTTCTGAATTTTGAAACATTCCGCTGTATGGCAGGCTTCCCCAGAGAACTGCACCCTTCGGTTTTGAGACTGCTGGCAGATATGGGACATTATTTTTCAAAGAGAATAGAGGAATTATAATCGAAGAGTAAAAAGATAAGATTTTGGCAAAACTGTTCGGGAGGGAATCTCCGGAGGTTTGTCAATGAAAAAATGGACGGTTGTATTTTGGAGTGCGGTTTGTCCGGCGGCTGTGTGCGTTTTCCTGTTTCTATGGACGCACAGCGCAGAAAAGGACGCACATATTCCTCCGCCTTATCCGAGACGGGATATCACCGCATATGTGGAAGCCGAGCAACTGGAACAGGCTGACTATCAGGTCTTGTTTGAACAAACCGGGTTGGCACGGTGCGGTGTGGATACATTGCGTGAGGAGGAACGGGGAGAAGCACTTTTTGCTTTGCAGAACCGTCTGTATGAAGAGGTGGACGTAACGTGCACCTGTGATAATTTTATTTACAGAGAGACAGTGACTGCACAAGGAGAAATGTCTGTGGATACGATATTCCCTGCGTTGGAAAACGGAGACATTCTGATTACCTTTGGCAGTCATTTTTTTGGCTGGCGGAATGGGCATGCGGCAATTGTGGTGGATGCAGAGCAGGGGCTGACGGTGGAAGCGTTGTCGGTAGGGTGTGATTCCCGGATTATGCCGCTGGAGGATTGGAAAACGCGTCCGAATGTTGCGGTACTGCGGCTTCGCCACGCCGCAGAAAGTGTCCGGCAAAGTATTGCCGATTATGCGGCAGAAGAGCTGGTGAACCAGCCCTATTGTCTGACGGCTGGATTGGGGATTCCCATTGCCGGAACCCAGTGCGCCCATTTAGTGTGGTGTGCTTACGAACATTTTGGGTATGACATTGACGGAGATAAAGGGCTGGTGGTAACTCCAAAGTCTCTGTTTGACAGTCCGCTTTTGGAAACGGTGCAGATATATGGACTGGAAATTAACTAAAAATTTTCTTAAGAATATTAATTTTTTTGGTTTGACTTGCAATAACATACGCAATATCGTAAACTATAGCAGAACACTTATTTCTGAGTAATATTTCTGAGTAAAATGGAGGAAGAGAAGATGACAAAAGCAGAGATTTTGAAAAAAGAGATTTTGAGACAATATCGCAGTGTACGACAGTTCGCAATGGAGATGGGAATTCCTTACAGCACACTGGTAACTGCTTTGGAACGTGGGATTGAAGGAATGGCATATGGAACCGTAATCAGAATGTGTGACAAATTGAGCCTTAACCCGGTGGACTTCTCTTCACTGGAGAGAGATGCGTCACTGGGCGCCCAGCTTTTGGAAAACCGCGTTATGCAGTATTATGTGAAGCTGAATCAGGACGGCCGCGATAAGATTCTGGAGCTGATGGATGATTTTGTACAGATTGATAAATATAAGGCAAAGGGTAAAAAGAGTAAATAAGCGATGAAATACGATTATCTGATTGTGGGAACGGGGCTGTTTGGCGCTGTTTTCGCTCATGAGATGAAGCAGGCGGGCAAAAAGTGCCTTTGTATTGATAAGAGACAGACCGTGGCCGGAAACATCTATACGGAAGATCAGAATGGAATTCAGGTTCACAAGTACGGCGCGCATATTTTTCATACCTCAAATAAAAAAGTATGGGACTATGTGAACCGGTTTGCAGAATTTAATCATTATATCAATTCCCCGATTGCAGTGTATAAAGATGAATTATATAATTTGCCGTTTAATATGAACACATTCAGCAAGATGTGGAATATCCGCACCCCGCAGGAAGCGAAGGACATTATTGAGGCACAGCGTGCCGACTGCAGTGTGGAAAATCCTCAAAATCTGGAGGAGCAGGCGCTTTCCTTAATCGGCAGGGATGTGTATGAAAAACTGGTCAAGGGTTATACGGAGAAGCAGTGGGGACGGGATTGCAGGGAGCTTCCTGCTTTCATTATCAAAAGGCTTCCGGTTCGTTTTACCTATGACAACAATTATTTTACGGATCGTTATCAGGGGATTCCCATAGGCGGATACACGGGCATTGTGGAAAAACTGCTGGAGGGTACTCAGGTGGAACTGGGGATTGATTATCGCAGTTTTATGGAGCGCAATGAATCGAAGAGTCAGCCGGATGTTTTTGAAAAGGTACTGTATACCGGTATGATTGACGAGTATTTTGACTACCGGCTAGGAGAATTGCAGTATCGTTCGCTGCGGTTTGAAGAGGAATATATGCCGGACTGTGACAATTATCAGGGAAATGCCGTGGTAAATTATACGGAGCGTCAGGTGCCGTATACCAGAATTATCGAGCACAAGCATTTTGAGTTCGGCACGGGCGAAGGCACCGTGATTACCAGAGAGTATCCTGCCGACTGGAAGCGGGGAGACGAGCCGTATTATCCCATCAATGATGAGCGCAATAACCGTCTGTTTGAGGCGTATCGTGAACTGGCACAAAAGGAAGAAAAGGTATTGTTCGGCGGACGTCTGGGGCAGTACAAGTATTATGATATGGACAAGGTTATTGAGGCTGCACTGGACATGGCAGAGGGCGAATAAAACAGCTGAACAAAAAAGGCTTCTGCATCTTTCATGATAAACAAAGAATGCAGAAGCCTTTTCTATGTAATTTTACTATTAACAATATCCGTTAAACATCATTCCGCTGTAGGAGCTGGTTGCGTATGGACTCACAAAGTTGTGACCGGGATTTTTGTATGCCACCACGGTTTTCTCCACATATTCCATAGGATTGAGAGATACCTGATTGACCTTGCGCAAAAGCATATTGGAAAAGTCCTTGATATAGCCGAAGGTCTGGGCGATACTCTCGGATTCCTGAGCGGCTTTTTGCAGTCTGTGTGTATCAATGGTAACGGTTCCGTCGTCTGACAAATCCAGACCGGTGGATTCTAAGGGCTGCCTATACAGGGAGGTAATACCGCTCATCTCATGGACAAGCTGCCTGCTTTTTGCCTGCGTATCCAGATAGGAATTAGCCGCCTGCACAAAGGAGTTGTAACCGTCAATCAAATGGGTAACGTTGTCGGTCAGGGATTCCAAATCCGGTTTTAATCCGATTTCGGTAGGTTCTCCCTCCGGGCTGATTCCCTTTAACTCCACGTCAAACATTTTGCCGACCGTGAAATGGTTGGAGGAGGCAAAACGATCCTCACCATTGATAAGAAAGCGGGCATTGGAGGCATCACGGCTGATATAATCCAGACCAAAGTATGCCACGGTGCCGGATGTTTTGCTGGTATGGTCGTCGCTGACGCGGAAAATATGTTCCTTTCCCATAGGTGCACCGGTGGACTCGGACACTAAGCGGAGCGAAGTGCGGGAGCCGGATTCCATTAAAGAAGCCTTAATGCCGATGGACGCATGGTTAATGAGGCGAACCAAGCGTTCCTGTACTTCGCGGTTTGTCTCGGATTCCCCGACAGCAAATTGGAACTCATAATTCATATCGTTGATGGTAATGTCGAAGGAATAGGTGTCTGCCGGAAGTGAAACCTTGGAATCCTCCAAAAACAGTCCCATATTTTCCTGAGAGGAAGCAAGCGCCTGAACTTCGATTTTAAAACTGGGTGTCGTACCGTCTGTAGGAGGGATGCCGATATAGGTTGCAGCAGCCACTTCGTCGTCGGTGGAGTAAGCACTCTTTTTGTCCAGCAGACCGCTCTCCTCAAGACCACCCAACTGCGCAATGGTATTGTGAAGCTCCCTTGCGTTTTCCTTCAAATCTATCGCATACTGCTGCGTGCTTTTGCTGGTCGTGGGAAGGTACCATGGAGACTCTTTATTTAATTTGACAATGGAGTTATAGATGCTGCGAAGTTCACTTCTCTTGTGAGCGTCATAGCGGGTTACACTTTTGGGAGTGTAAGTTGCAAGATAGTTGTTATACACAGAATTCAGAACTGCACTCATCGTCACGCCTCCTTTCTTCCCTGAAATATGGTGACAGCATTTAAACGCAGATAATCGTTACGGATAAAGGTTTTACACTTGAAAATCCGTTTCCAAATGTGCCCAAAACCCCACTCTTATAAATAGACTATAACACATTAAATAGGAAGAAACAAGTGATTTTGCGTTTTATATCGGAAAACACCATAAAAACGTTAAGGGGAAAGCGCAGATTTTCGGGGAAAACGGTTGACGGACGGCATTTTCTGTGTTATAGTGGTCAAGCGAGATAAGATTTAGGTCTTTTTTTTATGCTTAAATTTAACGATAAGCGTATTTTATCAAAGAGATTAGAAAACACGTGGAGGTAGAAAAATGCGTACAAAAATCACTTTAGCATGTACCGAGTGCAAACAGCGTAACTACAATACTACCAAGGATAAGAAAACTCATCCTGACAGAATGGAAACCAAAAAATATTGTAGATTCTGCAAGACACATACATTACACAAGGAAACTAAATAAGGTAACCTGTTCATCCGCCAACCGGATTGGCGTATTACGGAAAGGCATGGTATTATAATGGGAGATTCCGCAGAAAAGAAGCCACGCACCAGTTTTTTCAAGGGCGTGAAGGCAGAATTTAAGAAAATTTCATGGCCGGACAGACAATCAACTCTGAAGCAGTCTATTGCAGTTGTTGCAATATCGGTCGTTGTAGGAATTATCATTGCTGTATTAGACTATGTAGTTCAGTATGGGGTGAATTTCTTAACATCAATTTAGAGCGAGGGTAATTGTATGGCAGAGGCAAAGTGGTATGTGGTACATACCTATTCAGGATATGAAAACAAGGTCAAAGCCAATATTGAGAAGACCATCGAGAACAACAAGCATCTTGCAGAGCAGATTCTGGAGGTCAGAGTGCCAATGCAGGACGTTGTTGAACTGAAGAACGGAGTGAAGAAAACTGTTCCGAAGAAAATGTTTCCCGGATATGTTCTCCTCAATATGGAGATGAATGATGACACTTGGTACGTTGTCCGCAACACCCGTGGCGTCACGGGATTTGTAGGACCGGGAAGCAAGCCGGTTCCCCTTACGGAAGCAGAGATGAAGCCGCTTGGTATCAAGACTGATAATGTCTCTATTGATTTCGCAGAGGGCGACAGTATTGCGGTAGTGGCAGGTGTCTGGAAAGATACCGTCGGAGTGGTTCAAAAACTTGACTTCGGCAAACAGACCGCTACGATCAACGTAGAACTGTTTGGCAGAGAGACTCCTGTAGAGATTAGCTTCGCAGAGGTCAGAAAACTTTAATTTTTGATATTTTTCCGCGCAGACAAGCCGTGAGGTTTGTTCTGCACGGTAAAATATAGATGCGTTTTCATTCGTGAGGATGGCGGCGCACAGGGGCATATGCTCCGGCAACACAGTGGGAGCAGGAACGGTTTTCCGGATTTCCTGCGCCGATTTACCACATTATAGGAGGTGCCATAATGGCAAAGAAAGTAGAAGGATACATTAAGTTACAGATTCCTGCCGGCAAAGCTACACCGGCTCCACCAGTTGGTCCTGCACTTGGACAGCATGGTGTAAACATCGTTGAGTTCACAAAGCAGTTCAACGCAAGAACAGCGGACAAAGGTGATGTTATCATCCCTGTAGTCATTACTGTATATGCAGACAGAAGTTTCAGTTTCATTACAAAGACTCCTCCTGCAGCAGTATTATTAAAGAAAGCCTGCAACATCAAATCCGGTTCAGGCGTTCCGAACAAGACCAAGGTTGCTACCATTTCCAAGGCAAAACTTCAGGAAATCGCTGAGACAAAGATGCCTGACCTGAATGCTGCAAGCCTGGAAGCAGCTATGAGCATGATTGCTGGTACTGCACGTAGTATGGGTATTACTGTTGAGGACTAACTATTAACACATTTGGGAGACAATGGGAAATTGTCGCTGGAACCTAGGAGGTAAAATTAATGAAACATGGTAAGAAATATACCGAAGCTGCTAAGCTCGTAGACCGTGCAACATTCTATGAGCCCAACGAAGCAATTGCACTTGCTAAAAAGACTGCAACTGCTAAATTCGATGAGACCATCGAAGTACACATCAGAACCGGTTGCGACGGACGTCATGCTGAACAGCAGATTCGTGGCGCAGTTGTACTGCCCAACGGAACCGGTAAAACCGTAAAAGTTCTGGTATTCGCAAAAGGCGATAAAGTAAACGAGGCAGAGGCTGCCGGCGCTGATTATGTAGGCGGCGAAGAGCTGATTCCCAAGATTCAGAACGAAGGCTGGCTTGATTTTGACGTAGTAGTAGCTACTCCTGACATGATGGGCGTTGTTGGACGTCTCGGTAAAGTTTTGGGACCTAAGGGCTTGATGCCTAACCCTAAGGCTGGTACCGTAACCATGGACGTAACCAAGGCTATCAATGATATCAAAGCAGGTAAGATTGAGTACAGACTTGACAAGAGCAATATCGTGCATGTTCCCGTAGGAAAGGCATCCTTTACCGAGGAAGCTCTGCAGGAGAACTTCTCTGCACTGATGGATGCAATCGTTAAGGCAAAACCCAGCGCCCTGAAAGGTCAGTATCTTAAGAGCATTACCCTGACCAGCACCATGGGCCCCGGCGTAAAAGTCAGCGTTGCAAAATTCTAAAAATAATATTCAAGGGGTTGACAACTGCCAGCCCCTTGTGTTATTATCACAAAGGTTGTAAAACCAAGCCGAAGACAGTAGGTGTGAGGGTGACCGAACATAAATCCTACCGAGGAGAAGAGTATACATTGTTTACGCTATCTCTCTGAGTCTTCAGAGAGTTTTTTAGTATATGGACATTTTGCTTGTTCTCACCCGGCATAATTCTATAAGGAGGTAAGAAAATGGCAAAGATTGAATTGAAACAGCCCATTGTAGAAGAAATTTCTGCTAGTATCAAAGATGCCCAGTCTGTTGTTCTGGTTGATTACCGTGGACTGACAGTAGAGCAGGATACCCAGCTTCGTAAAAATTTGCGTGAAGCAGGAGTTACTTACAAAGTTTACAAGAACACTATGATGAACTTTGCATTCAAGGGTACAGAGTTTGAAGGACTGTCACAGTATCTTGAAGGACCCAGCGCAGTAGCAATCTCTACAGAGGATGCAACCGCTCCTGCAAGAGTTTTGGCACAGTTCGCTAAAACTGCTGACAAACTTGAAATCAAAGGTGGTGTGGTTGAGGGTACTGTTTATGATGCAAAAGGCATTGCCGGCATCGCAAGCATTCCTTCCAGAAACGAACTCATTTCCAAACTGCTTGGAAGTCTGCAGAGTCCTATCACCAACTTTGCTCGTGTCATGAACCAGTTGGCAGAAAAAGGTGGCGCAGCAGCATGCGAAGCACCTGCCGCTGAGGAAGCACCCGCAGCAGAATAAGAAACAATTACTGTAATACGAAAACAAATTTTAAAAATGGAGGAAATTAAAATGGCTAAATTAACAGCACAGGAACTGATTGATGCTATCAAAGAGTTGTCCGTAATGGAATTAAATGATCTTGTAAAGGCTTGCGAGGAGGAGTTCGGTGTATCCGCAGCAGCAGGCGTTGTAGTTGCAGCAGCAGGCGCTGGCGCAGCAGACGCAGCAGAAGAGAAGACTGAGTTCGATGTTGAGTTGACCGAGGTTGGCGCTGAGAAGGTTAAGGTTATCAAGGTTGTTCGTGAAGTAACCGGTCTTGGCCTTGCAGAATCTAAGGCTGTAGTTGATGGCGCTCCTAAGACTCTTAAGGAAGGCGCTTCCAAAGAAGAAGCTGAGGAAATCAAGAAGAAACTTGAGGAAGTTGGCGCTAAGGTTACCCTTAAATAATCCATCTTTCAAAAGAAGAATACAAGCCATATACCGTTTATACGGTATATGGCTTTTTCATATCAGAACTGTCGGGGAGTCAAATCGTTCCCGCATATATGTCCTTATTGTTCAAATTTATTCAATTATCTTAAACATTTCAAAAATTTTCCTTGACCCCATTTTCATTTTGTGATAGTATGGATAGTGCACTATTGTGCTGTGCTATGCGTATTTTTTGGTTTGCACCAAATCTAGAAGAACGGGGTGAAATGTCAATGGAAAAGAACAGAATACGTCCGGTTGCCGATGCTAAGGTAATGCGTATGAGTTATGCGAGACAAAAAGAGGTTTTAGAGATGCCCAACCTGATTGAAGTCCAGAAGGATTCCTATCAGTGGTTCCTGGATGAAGGCCTTAAGGAAGTCTTTGATGATATCTCTCCAATCGCAGACTATAGCGGTTCCCTGAGCCTTGAGTTCGTGGACTTTGAACTTTGCAGAGACGATGTAAAGTATTCTATTGAAGAGTGTAAAGAGAGAGATGCTACCTATGCGGCACCTTTAAAGGTAAAGGTACGTCTTTACAATAAGGAAAAGGAAGAAATCAGTGAACACGAGATTTTCATGGGAGACCTGCCCCTCATGACGGAGACGGGTACTTTTGTGATTAACGGTGCTGAGCGTGTTATCGTCAGCCAGTTGGTTCGTTCTCCCGGTATCTACTACGGAATCGGACATGACAAAATCGGTAAGAAGCTGTTCTCCTGTACGGTAATTCCTAACCGTGGAGCATGGTTGGAGTATGAGACGGACTCCAATGACGTGTTCTATGTGCGTGTGGACAGAACCCGTAAGGTTCCCATCACTGTGCTGATTCGTGCTTTGGGTATTGGAACCAATGACGAAATCCGTGAAGTGTTTGGCGACGAACCCAAGATTGAGGCGAGCTTTACAAAAGACACTGCTGAGAATTATCAGGAGGGTCTGTTAGAGTTATACAAAAAGATTCGTCCCGGTGAGCCCTTAAGCGTTGAGAGTGCAGAGAGCCTTATCAATGCTATGTTCTTTGACCCCAGAAGATATGATTTGGCGAAAGTAGGCAGATATAAATTTAATAAGAAACTTGCCCTGAAAAACAGAGTAAGACATCAGATTCTGGCTGCAGATGTAGTGGATCCCGCTACCGGCGAGGTTTTAGCATCCGCAGGAAATAAAGTAACCGCTGAACTGGCAGAAGAAATCCAGAATGCAGCAGTTCCTTTTGTATACATTCAGACAGAAGAGAAAAATGTAAAAGTTCTTTCCAATATGATGGTGGATCTGACCCATTATGTGGATTGCAATCCCAAAGAACTGGGAATTCATGAGAAGGTTTACTATCCTCTTTTGGCAAAAATCATTGAGGAGTTCGGTGACGACCCTGAAAAGCTCGCTGAGGCTATCAAGAAGAACGCACACGAACTGGTACCGAAACATATTACCAAGGAAGATATTTTTGCTTCCATTAACTATAATATGCACTTGGAGTACGGTCTGGGCAATGACGACGATATTGACCATTTGGGTAACAGACGTATCCGTGCGGTTGGCGAGCTGCTGCAGAACCAGTACCGTATCGGTTTGTCCCGTATGGAAAGAGTTGTCCGAGAGCGTATGACAACCCATGACGCTGAGGATGTCTCTCCCCAGTCCCTGATTAACATTAAACCGGTTACAGCGGCTGTGAAGGAGTTCTTCGGTTCCTCCCAGTTGTCACAGTTCATGGATCAGAACAACCCTCTTGGTGAGTTGACTCACAAGAGACGTCTGTCCGCATTGGGACCCGGTGGTCTGTCAAGAGACCGTGCCGGATTCGAGGTTCGAGATGTACACTACTCCCACTACGGAAGAATGTGTCCTATCGAGACACCCGAAGGTCCTAACATCGGTCTGATTAACTCTCTTGCAAGCTATGCAAGAATTAATGAATATGGATTTGTAGAGGCACCTTATCGTAAGATTGATAAGACTGACCCTCAGAATCCCAAGGTTACCGACGAAGTTGTTTATATGACGGCTGACGAGGAAGATAACTACCATGTAGCACAGGCGAGTGAGGCATTGGACGCAGAAGGTCACTTTGTGCGTAACTCGGTTTCCGGTCGTTTCCGCGAGGAGACCCAGGAATATCCCAAGGCAATGTTTGACTACATGGACGTGTCACCGAGAATGGTATTCTCCGTGGCTACCGCATTGATTCCGTTCTTGCAGAACGACGATGCGAACCGTGCGCTGATGGGTTCCAACATGCAGCGTCAGGCGGTTCCCCTTCTGATGACCGAGGCACCTGCGGTCGGTACCGGTATGGAGCCTAAGGCTGCCGTTGACTCCGGTGTATGTGTCGTTGCAAAGAAGGCAGGTACCATTGATTATGTATCTTCCAATTTAATAAAGATGACTTATGATGACGGCGAAAAAGCAGAGTTCCGTCTGACAAAGTTCTCACGAAGCAACCAGTCCAACTGCTACAACCAGAAACCTATCGTATTCAAGGGCGACCATGTGGCAGAAGGTCAGGTAATCGCTGACGGTCCTTCCACTTCCATGGGTGAGCTGGCACTGGGTAAGAACCCTCTGATTGGTTTCATGACATGGGAAGGATATAACTACGAGGATGCAGTTCTTCTTTCCGAGAGACTTGTGAAAGAGGATGTCTATACTTCTGTTCATATCGAAGAGTATGAGGCAGAGGCCCGTGACACCAAATTAGGACCTGAGGAAATCACCCGTGATGTTCCCGGAGTCGGCGATGATGCGCTGAGAGATTTGGACGACAGAGGAATTATCCGTATCGGTGCAGAGGTTCGCGCCGGAGATATTCTGGTCGGAAAAGTAACTCCCAAGGGAGAGACAGAGCTGACCGCCGAGGAGAGACTGTTAAGAGCCATCTTTGGTGAGAAAGCGCGTGAGGTAAGAGATACTTCCCTGAAAGTTCCTCACGGTGAGTATGGTATTGTCGTAGATGCCAAGGTATTTACCAGAGAGAACAGTGATGAGCTGTCTCCCGGAGTAAATCAGGCAGTTCGTATTTATATTGCACAGAAGAGAAAGATTTCCGTAGGTGACAAGATGGCAGGTCGTCACGGTAACAAGGGTGTCGTTTCCCGCGTATTGCCGGTAGAAGATATGCCTTATCTGCCCAACGGACGTCCTCTGGATATTGTATTGAATCCTTTGGGTGTGCCTTCCCGTATGAATATTGGACAGGTATTGGAAATCCACCTTTCCCTTGCAGCCAAAGCACTGGGCTTCAATGTTGCAACCCCCGTGTTTGACGGCGCAAACGAGAAAGATATTATGGATACCTTGGATTTGGCAAATGATTATGTCAACCTTCCTTTTGACGCTGCCGAGGCAGAGGAATGGAAAGCAAAGGGAACGGAGACTACCGCAGACGGCAAGCCGTGGGCAGGTGAGACATTTGAGAGTAAACACGGCGAAGAGCTTTTGCCGGAAGTAATGCAGTATTTGTCTGAGAACCGTGAGCACAGAAAAGTATGGAAGGGAGTTCCGATTTCCCGCGACGGTAAAGTACGTCTGCGCGATGGTCGTACCGGTGAGTTCTTTGACGGCCCCGTAACCATCGGACACATGCACTACTTGAAACTGCACCACTTGGTAGACGATAAGATTCATGCCCGTTCTACCGGCCCGTACTCCTTAGTAACGCAGCAGCCTCTGGGTGGTAAAGCCCAGTTCGGTGGACAGCGTTTCGGAGAGATGGAGGTTTGGGCACTGGAGGCTTACGGTGCATCTTATACGCTGCAGGAAATCCTGACCGTGAAGTCCGATGATGTGGTTGGACGTGTCAAGACTTACGAGGCAATTATTAAGGGTGACAATATCCCTGAGCCCGGTATTCCTGAGTCCTTCAAGGTACTTTTGAAAGAGTTGCAGGCTCTTGGCCTGGATGTGAGAGTTCTTCGCGATGACCAGACCGAAGTGGAAATCATGGAAACCATTGATTATGGTGATACGGATTACCGCTACGAGATGGAGGGAGACCGTAAGTATGATGACAATTACGACAACGGTTCTCTGGGCGAGATGGGCTATCAGGCACAGGAGTTTGACGAGGAAAGCGGCGAACTGGTAAACGCTGAGGATGACGACTTTGGTGACGATGACTTTGACGGTGATAGCTTTGAAGGCGAAGATGATGAGTTTTAAAGGCGAAAGAGTTATCGAAAAGTGCGATATTGAATAGAAAGGGAGTGCCATTAATGTCAGAAACAAAGAATGAAACAACCTATCAGCCTATGACGTTTGACGCCATTAAGATTGGGTTAGCTTCACCGGAAAAGATTCGTGACTGGTCCCATGGCGAAGTATTGAAGCCGGAGACCATTAACTACAGAACCCTGAAACCGGAGAGAGACGGTCTGTTCTGTGAGAGGATTTTCGGACCCAGCAAGGACTGGGAGTGCCATTGTGGTAAATATAAGAAAATCAGATATAAAGGTGTAGTCTGCGACAGATGTGGTGTGGAAGTTACCAAAGCCAGTGTTCGTAGAGAGCGTATGGGACATATCGAGCTTGCAGCTCCGGTATCCCATATCTGGTACTTTAAAGGAATCCCCAGCCGTATGGGATTGATTTTGGATTTGTCTCCCAGAGTTCTGGAGAAGGTACTGTACTTTGCATCTTACATTGTGCTGGATGCAGGCGAGTCCAATCTGGAATATAAGCAGGTTTTGTCTGAGAGAGAGTATCAGGATGCCAGAGAGACATGGGGCAACAAGTTCCGTGTAGGTATGGGCGCTGAGGCTATCAAGGAACTGTTACAGGCGATTGATTTGGAAACCGAGGCGGCAGAATTGAAGGCAGGATTGAAAGAGTCCACCGGACAGAAGCGTGCCCGTATTATCAAGAGACTGGAAGTTGTAGAGGCTTTCCGTGGTTCAGGAAACCTGCCTGAGTGGATGGTTCTGGATGTAATTCCTGTCATTCCTCCCGATTTGCGTCCTATGGTGCAGTTGGACGGCGGACGTTTCGCAACCTCCGATTTGAATGACCTGTACAGAAGAATTATCAATAGAAATAACCGTTTGAAGAAGCTGCTGGAACTGGGCGCTCCCGACATCATTGTCCGCAATGAGAAGAGAATGCTTCAGGAGGCAGTGGATGCTTTGATTGATAACGGCAGACGCGGACGCCCTGTAACCGGCCCCGGAAACAGAGCACTTAAGTCCCTGTCCGATATGCTTAAGGGTAAATCCGGACGTTTCCGTCAGAACCTGTTAGGTAAGCGTGTAGACTACTCCGGACGTTCCGTTATCGTGGTAGGTCCCGAACTGAAAATTTATCAGTGCGGTCTGCCCAAAGAAATGGCAATCGAGCTGTTTAAACCTTTTGTTATGAAAGAACTGGTAGCAAAGGGAATCAGCCAGAACATTAAAAATGCAAAGAAACTGGTGGAAAGACTGGATACCCAGGTATGGGATGTGCTTGAGGAGGTTATCAAAGAGCATCCTGTTATGCTGAACCGTGCACCGACACTGCACAGACTTGGTATTCAGGCATTCGAGCCGATTTTGGTAGAAGGTAAGGCAATTAAGCTGCATCCTTTGGTATGTACCGCATTCAACGCAGACTTCGATGGAGACCAGATGGCTGTACATCTTCCTCTGTCCGTAGAGGCACAGGCGGAGTGCAGATTCCTGCTGTTATCTCCCAATAACCTGTTGAAGCCTTCCGACGGTGGTCCCGTTGCGGTTCCTTCCCAGGATATGGTGCTTGGTATTTATTATCTGACACAGGAGAGACCCGGCGCTGTAGGCGAAGGCAAGTTCTTTAAGAGTGTTAACGAAGCAATTCTGGCATACGAGAATCAGGCGTTGACTTTACATTCCAGAATTTCTGTCCGCATGAGCAAAGTGAATGCAGACGGAGAGAAGATTACCGGAAATGTAGAATCCACACTGGGACGTTTTATCTTCAACGAGATTCTGCCGCAGGATTTAGGTTTTGTGGACAGAAGCGTACCGGAGAACTTCCTCAAACTTGAGGTAGATTTCCATGTAGGCAAAAAGGGTCTGAAACAGATTTTGGAGAAGGTAATCAACACCCATGGAGCGTCCAAGACCGCAGAGGTACTGGATGATGTCAAGGCGATCGGTTACAAGTATTCTACCAGAGCTGCCATGACTGTATCTATTTCCGATATGACCGTTCCTGAGAAGAAGCCTGAAATGCTGGCTGCCGCTCAGGCAACTGTAGATAAGATTTCCGCTAACTTCAGACGTGGTCTGATTACAGAGGAAGAGAGATACCGTGCTGTTGTTGAGACATGGAACGAAACCGATAAAGAGCTGACAGATGTACTGCTTTCCGGACTGGATAAGTACAACAACATCTTCATGATGGCTGACTCCGGTGCCCGTGGTTCCAACCAGCAGATTAAACAGCTTGCCGGTATGCGTGGTCTGATGGCTGATACTACCGGTAGAACCATTGAGCTGCCCATTAAGTCTAACTTCCGTGAAGGTCTGGACGTATTGGAGTACTTCATGTCTGCACATGGTGCACGTAAAGGTTTGTCCGATACCGCACTTCGTACCGCAGACTCCGGTTATCTGACCAGACGAATGGTTGATGTATCTCAGGAGCTTTCAATCCGTGAGGTAGACTGCTGCGAGGGTCAGGCTGAGATTCCCGGAATGGTAGTAAAGGCATTCATGGACGGCAAGGAAACGATTGAGAGCCTTAAGGACAGAATTACCGGAAGATATTCCTGCGAGGATATTTTTGATAAAGACGGCAATATGATTGTAAAACACAATCACATGATTACTCCCAGCCGTGCAGCTAAGATTTTGAGTGTTGGCGTGAATGCGAAGGGCGAACCTATCGAGGAGGTTAAGATTCGTACGATTCTGACCTGCCGTTCCCACGTCGGTATTTGTGCAAAATGTTACGGTGCCAACATGGCAACCGGTGAAGCTGTTCAGGTAGGTGAGGCTGTCGGTATTATCGCTGCACAGTCCATCGGTGAGCCCGGTACACAGCTTACCATGAGAACCTTCCATACCGGTGGTGTGGCCGGTGACGATATTACCCAGGGTCTTCCCCGTGTCGAGGAGTTGTTCGAGGCACGAAAACCCAAGGGACTTGCTATTATTGCAGAGTTCGGCGGTAAAGCGGAAATCCGTGATACCAAGAAGAAGCGAGAGGTTGTCATTACCAATGACGAGACCGGAGAATCCAAGACATATCTGATTCCTTACGGTTCCCGTATCAAGGTTATGGACGGACAGACGTTGGAGGCCGGTGATGAACTGACCGAAGGTAGTGTAAACCCTCATGACCTTCTGAAAATTAAAGGAATCCGTGCAGTTCAGGATTACATGCTCCGCGAGGTTCAGCGTGTATACCGTCTGCAGGGTGTTGATATTGCCGATAAGCATATCGAGGTACTGGTTCGCCAGATGTTGAAGAAAGTTCGTATCGAGAACAACGGAGACACAGAATTCCTGCCCGGTACGCTGGTAGATGTCCTTGATTTTGAAGAGATGAACGAAAAGCTGACTGCAGAGGGCAAAGAGCCTGCAGAAGGCAAACGTATCATTCTCGGTATTACCAAGGCAGCGTTGGCTACGGAATCCTTCCTTTCCGCTGCATCCTTCCAGGAGACCACCAAGGTTCTGACGGAGGCTGCTATCAAGGGTAAGGTTGATAACCTGATTGGTTTGAAGGAGAACGTTATTATCGGTAAGCTGATTCCTGTAGGAACCGGTATGAAGAGATACCGCAATACCAGACTGAGCACAGACGTTGCGGACAGCATTTCCTTTGATGAGGATTTGTATGCGGACGAAGCACTGGATCCGAGCGACGAGAAGGAATACGAAGCAGAAGATGCAATGTTGAAAGAAACGCTGGATAACCTGTAAGAGGGTTAAGCCGGCAGAATAGTTCGGTTTAGGCAGCCGGACAAGAAATGTAACAAGAAAAAATGTAAAAAGTAATAGGTAATACGAAAAATCCCGCTGATGAAAATCAGCGGGATTTTTTATCGAGTCTGAACTTCCGAACCGTCATTTATCACCTGCCACCGGGTAATACGGTAGAAAGTATCTTCATCGGAAACCGGATACAGAATTTCAAGACCTACATGCAGTGTCTGCAGGTCGGAAACCGGTATGGTAAACGATACGGTATGCCCCACAGCGTCAAAATAATCGTTCGCCGTTGCGTTGCTTTGGTAAGCGGCAATCAGGGCATTGTCAATCTGGGACAAAGAAATTTCAGCCTCGTTACAGGCATTGTAATAGGCGGTGGTACGCTCTAATACCTTATTGCTCAGTTTATTGTCAGCGCTGGCACTGATAATGGACAGGGTGGCAAAGCAGACCAGACAGAGGATTACAAAAATCATAAGAATGGAGGAAGTGCCTACATTCAAACGTAAAGGTTTTTTCTTCGGGTTAGTCAATCTGGCACCTCCTTTTTGCTTTGTGGTGTTCCACGGAAAGACTGTAAATGGCATCTTCCGGATTGCTTGTCATACGATAAACCTGAATTTGTGCCTGTGTATTCTGCTCCGTGAGGTCAGTGTCCTGTATGCGGAGACTTGCCACATAGGCGGCACTTTCCGGGGAGCAGACATTCCAGTCACCGTCGAAATACAGGGTGACGGTATCTTTGGAGGATATGTATTCCGGCAGGGAGGCATAGTCCGCCATTTGGGTCAGTTCCCCGTCGCAGGCTAAAAACAATTCTGCCATATTCTGAGCCTCTATGACAGCATGATTTTCCTCCACGGTCGTTTGGCTCAGAAGATGCGCTTTGGAAAATAATTGAATGCATACCGTGCTCGCAAGGGAGAAAAACAGTATGGCAATAATCAATTCCATCAGGAATAAGGATGATTGGGAATGTTTCATAGGTAAATGCCTTTCCGGACTAAATGCCTGTTTTAGTGTGTGCTTTGGGCGGGACAGTGGCTGGAAATGTAGAACCGGTAGCTGTCACCGTCCGGCAGAACCAGGGTTACGCAGAACAAATTGTCCTTTGGCTGTTCAATGGAAAAACCGGACAGTTCCATAATGTTCTGACCGGCGGCAGGCGCACTGTTTCCGAGCTGCGTGCCGCTGTCAATCAACAGTTCCTTTAAGTGTCCCTCGTAAAAATACAGATAAGTAAAATAAATCCTGCCTGCTGTCTCCTGTTTTAACAAAAGTGCAGGGAATCCGGACAGGTCGGACAGACGGACTGTGTTTTCCGCTCCTGAATCGGAGGCAAGAACAGCATCGTGCTGTCTGAGTTTTTCCGAGACATACGCAACGGAGGTTCTTGTTTCGTAATTGGAACTCATGTCGTTTACGGTCTGCTGATACACCTTGGCGCCGATGGTGACGAGCATGAGTGCGGAAACGGTGAACACCCCGAAGAGGGCAAGGACAAATAATATATCTACAATAAAATGTTTTTCACGATTCATTCAGAACCTCCCTGTTTACGCAGCACAGTGACTTCCGGAACCAGATTGCTGCCAAAGTATTCGTAGATTACCAGAAAGGTATCTTTGTCGTAGGTCAGCCCGTAGTGCTCGCACAAATACTCCAGGGAGGGCGGGTATGCTCCCTCCACGGCGTAACACTGTGCAATATCCCGCTCCAATGCCGTTTCCAGGCTTTCCTGCTGCTTGGCGAGAGTGGTGCTGCTTACGGAACGTATGCCGCTTAGAAACAGAATCAGTATGAAAATGAATGCGGCAAGGGGGAGATACCTCACAATACCGTGCCGGAGCGGTAGTTTTGTTTGTTCAAATCGATTCACTGTATCCATCCTTTCTGAAAGGCAGCTTTATCCGATACTCGACATAATTCCCATCAGGGGAAGAATAACGGAGAGCAGAATCATGCCGACGATAATGGAAAGAATAATGACAAGGGTAGGCTCCAAAATGGAAATCAGGGACTGCATTTTTTTGTCGGAACGCTGCTCGTAGCTGTCCGCAATTTTGGAGAGAACCACATCCACATTTCCGCTTCGGAATCCGACGGCAACCATCTGGGAGTACAGATGATTGAAAATAGCGGAGGAGGTCAGCGCCTCTGCCAGATTGGAGCCGGTATGTAGCGCTTCCTTGCATGCGGCGATTTTTTCCTGCATTTCCCGGTTCCCTACAAGCTGGGAGACCATATCAAGGCTGGTGAAGGTGTCCATACCACTGCTTAAGCACAATGCCATACCGCCGGCAAAGCGCTGGCAGGCAATGCTTTCATAGAGACTTTTCGTAAAGGGCAGACGGTTCAGCAGGCGTGCTGCCGCTTTTCTTCCGCTGGCTGTTTTGGCAGCCAAAAAGCAGAGCAGGAAGCAGATGCCGAGAACAGCCAGTAAAATTACGGAATAGCGGTTTAAACTTTCGCCGAGATGTAAGAGGGAGGCGGCAAATCCGGTCATTTCGCTTCCCAACTCGATAAACACCTGATTGAAAATAGGCACAACCTTGCTGATTAATACAAAAATGACAACCATCATCATAACAATCATGAGCAGCGGGTAGGTAATGGCGCTCTTTACATTTTCGGAGATAGCCTCTTCTTTTTCATAGTAGGCGGCGAGGGATTGCATACATACGTCCAGATTACCGGATTCCTCCCCCAAAGCGATGGTGTGCAGCACATAATCGGGGAAAACGCCGGTCTGTGAAAGTGCCTTATGAAAAGGTTCGCCCTGCCTGCATATGTTCAGGATAGCGGATAGAAGTTCCCTGCCTTTTTCGGACTTGACATCACTCAGCAAAATACTGATGCTCTCCGCCGGTGTGATTCCGGCTTGAAATAAGAGGGCTGTCTGATTACAGAATGATGCAATTTCTGCATTTGATAAGGGATTCTGATTTTTCATATGTTTTATTCCTCTCCTGCATTAATACATTTTTTGTAAAATATAATTGCTTCCGTCACCGATAAATTTCTTTAATGTTTTGTTCTCGGTATTGGCGCCGAAAGTGGGATCCACCAAAGTCCATACTTTTCCGTCAAATTCAATAATGCCGTTCAGCCAGCCCTGTTCTTCGGTGTAGATGCTTATCCATGCGTGGTAGGCGTCCTTTGCATAACCGACCTCCAGCCGGGTGGGAATCCTCTGGCTGCGCAGCATGCTTGCCATGACAGCCGCATAATCCAGACAGATGCCGGTGCCGGAGTCTAAAATTTCGTCTACGTCGGTGGTATATCCGGTGGGCGGGTCGGCTGCCTTGGAATAGTCATAGGAAATGGAGGAGGTGATGTAATTGTAAATATTGGACACAACCTCCAAGTCTGTGGAGGCACCGGAAGCCAGCTCGGCGGCTTTTGCCACGGTTTTGCTTTCAGCGGTGAAGTTCACATACTGGTTTGGATACAGGAAAGGAGCAAATTCATTCTCCAGGGTGACGGAGACCTGTACATAGAGACAGGTGGAATAGTCATTTCCTGATATATTTTCATAAACGGTCACGTCATAGCTGCCGTCCCCGGAAGAAAGGGGGAAGGTCTCGTAGCCGCCTCCGTGCAGGTCGTAGGTATATACGACGGCGTCCGGCCCGGTGATGCGCAGCTTTACTTTCTGACTGCTTCCGGTGTAGTCCGCCATCAGGTAGCCGTCAGAGGCATGGGAGTAGTCGATAATGGCGGCGTCATTGTGGGTTTCGGCAATGCCGTCCGCCGCAGGAACCAGACAAACGGGTGTGTTATCCCGCAGGACAGCGGGCACCGCACTCTCAGAACCGGCAGGAACACTCTCCGAAACCGGCGGGGAGGACTGAGCACAGCCTGCCATACAGCCCGCTAAAAGAAGATATGCAGTTGTAAGCAGACATAGTTTTTTTCTCATAGGCCGGTTGTCCTTTATTCGGGAGAAATCAGGAGATGTAAAACCTGCCCGTTCTCCACCGGAATGTAAATATTGCACTCCTCTCCCTCAAAAAAAGGAAAGGCAATGGTTTTTGTTTTTTTGTCAAAAGAAAGGGGCTCCAGTGTCTGACCGTCCATGGTATTTAAGTAGGCAGCCTCGTATAAAATTCCGTCACCCGACAATTCCAGGCAGAGCCTGCCGTTGTCAAGATAGTCGTTCAATAAAGTGACCGGTTCCGGTGCGGTTATCTGTTCCACGGACCGCGCAAGCGGTACGATGATGACGGGCAGCAGAAGGGTGACAGATAAAGCAAATGCAATCACACAGAGGAGGATGTCGTATTTTCTGGTGTTCAGCTTTCGGCGCAGGAGCAGTTTATCGAAAGGAATGGTATTCGGAGCCTGCTCGCAAGCGGCAAAAATATTTTGGAGAGCAGAATTTGCCTGACCGGGGTCCATTTTATAGATTTTATTTTTTCGGAAAAACATTCGGCTCACCTCCTAATCCTTCATTAATAAACGCAGCTTTTCCTGCCCGGACGCTATGTAACGTTTGACGCTGCTCCGGCTGATTTCCATGGCGGAGGCAATCTCTTCCAGTTTCATCTCGTTAAAGTATCTCATGGTGAGAACCTGTTTTTCATTGAAGGGAAGAGTGTCCAAAGCCTGATTGAGCCGGGCAAATTCATCTTTTTGTTGGCAATGGTGTTCCGGGTCTGCGCCCGGCTTATCGTCCTGTAAGAGTTCCTTCAATTCATCATCCATTGCCTGACTGGGATGGGATTTTAAACGGCAGCTCATGTCATAGCATACATGAAAGGAAATGCGGTTTAACCATGCCACAAACAGGGTCGGGTCTTGCAGTTTATTCAGATTTTTCAGCGCAAGAATAAAAACTTCCTGCATGGCGTCCTGCGCAAGAAAGTCGTCGCGAAGATAATGCCGGGCGTAATTGTATACCTTGTTGTAGGTCAAAGCATAGAGCTCGGCGAAAGCATCGCTGTCATTCCGGCGGGCGCGGATAACCAGTCCGGCCAGATACTGGACATTGAGTTCTTTCATGGGTTCATTCGCTTTCTTTTTATGGCATATGGTATAGTTTGTTGTAAGTTACGGTTAAAAGCTGGGTAAAAACTCTGGCATTTTCTTCCGAGTTGAGTGTGTATGCGGATATTAATTCAATGGGTTGTGTGGAATGCTCTTTATTATAGGAAGAGATGCGCTGCTGTAAGGCACTCAGAAAGCCGCGCATGGTGTCATGGTCGCAGTTACTGATTACGGCAATAAATTCGTTGCCGCCGTTTCTTCCGACAAATCCGAAGGAATCGCCAACCTCCTCGAACATGGAACAGAAATTCTGAATCATATTGTCACCTGCAGTGTGTCCCATGCGCTCGTTTATATCTTTCAAATTGCTGATGGAAAACATGGCGCAGCCGATACCGACGAGGGACTCCGGTGTGGTATAGGTGCGAAATACAGTGTCAAGGCTGTGTCTGTTGGGAATACCGGTCAGGCTGTCCAAATAGGCTGCCTGCGACAGCGCGTGACTTTTTAAGGCAAAGGAGCGTAGCTTCCAGAAATCAATGAACATACAGAGCAGATTAAAAATCATCATTATCCATGTGATAATGCAGAGGATAAATAACGGCTGATTGGAATAAATATTTTTGCCCAGAGAAGGATTTAGAATTAATATAAGGAAAAAAGTCAGTTCAATGCCGACCAAAATACAAAACTGGACAATTTTAAGAATCCGGAATGTTTTAAAAAAAGGTTGTTCCTGCATGGAAAATCTCCTCCTTTTTCGGTGTGTGTATAAAATGCTTTCCTATTATTATATGATAGTAAACGAAAAAAAGAAAGAAAAAAACAATTTTCTCTGAACCTTTTTCCAGGGAGGGCTGGTCTTTTACTATTGGAGACAGGGAAGAGAGAAAAATAGCCCGGAAGAATGTGGGGTATCAGAGAAAGGAACGAAAGGATGACATTTGCAGGACAGGCAAAAAAAGTGATACGGGTACTGGTGGGTGTGATACTTGCCATGTTTTTGAACAGTACGGATATGACTGCACAGGCGGCGTCTTTGTATGAGACCGGTTCGCAGGAAAACGTACAGGCAGAAGATGAGTTGGAAATGGTGGAAATAGAGGAAGAAAAGGTTCCTTTGGAGGTGCCGGCAGCCTGTACGGCGCACTGGGGTGTGCTCGCACTGCTGGGATGTTATATAGTTGCAGGAGTTATGGGGATTTTGAAAAAATCGGATATGAGGTTTAATGTAATCGCGTGCGCCGTCTTTGCGGTGGCGCTGGTGATAAGCGGATTTTTCTGGGAGTGCAGACTGGATTTGTATGTGACAGTTATGGCGGCTGTTGTGGTTGTGGCTTTCAATGTGCTTGATTTTGTCGTGAACAGACAGTTGTTTTCGGATGGGAAATAAAACGTTTTGACGTTCTTTGTATTTTCACTTGTATGTACCGTCGAAAAACGGTACAATGGAATAGAAACCGAAACAGAGGAGCGAAGATTGAAAAATAAAATTTTTCAATCACGAGATTTGTGTCTGCGCGCACTTGACACAAACTCGCTATGCGCAAAGAACGTGCGCAGAAATGTGGAAAAAGATGAAAGTATTGGTGACAGGTGTAAAAGGACAGCTTGGACATGACGTGGTAAATGAACTGACGGGCCGCGGAATAGAAGCAATCGGTGTGGATATTGATGAAATGGATATTACGGATGCTGCCAGTGTGAATCAGGTAATCGGACAGGCAGCGCCGGATGCAGTGATTCACTGCGCAGCATATACTGCCGTGGATGCGGCGGAGGATAACGAGGCGGTCTGCCGGAAGGTCAATGTGGACGGTACGCGCAATATTGCCGAAGCGTGCAAAAAGACCGGCGCAAAAATGCTTTATATCAGCACGGATTATGTATTCGACGGTCAGGGAACAAGACCGTGGGAGCCGGAGGATGAGCGTCATCCCCTGAATGTATACGGTCAGTCCAAATGCGACGGTGAGATTGCCGTTCAGGAAACTCTGGACAACTATTTCATTGTCCGCATTGCGTGGGTATTTGGCTTGAATGGCAAAAACTTTGTGAGAACCATGTTAAAGCTGGCAGAGAACCATGATTCCCTTACCGTGGTGAACGACCAGTTCGGTTCTCCTACTTATACTTATGATTTATCCAAACTTTTGGTGGACATGATTCAGACAGACAAATACGGTATTTATCATGCGACCAACGAGGGAATCTGCACATGGTATGAATTTGCCTGTGAGATTTTCAGACAGGCAGGCATTTCCATAAAGGTGGCACCGGTCAGCGCAGCGGAATATCCCGCAAAGGCAAAACGCCCGGAGAACAGCCGGATGAGCAAGGAGAAACTGACCGAGAACGGTTTTGAACGCCTGCCGTCATGGCAGGACGCACTGAAAAGGTATCTGGAAGAACTGAAGGCGGAGGATACCCTGTAAAGCCTTAAAATACAACAAAAATGCAAGAAAAAACAGTTGACAATGCATCTGCGAACAAGTATACTATTTTAGTGTGCACGCAGATGCATTTCTTTTTTGCGTACACAAACAAATTTATTAAATTATATTTCAGAAAGAGGTGAAACAGAATGCCAACATTTAACCAGTTAGTAAGAAAGGGACGTCAGACATCCGTAAAGAAGTCTACAGCACCTGCTCTCCAGAAGGGTTACAACTCTCTTCACAAGAAAGCAACCGACGTTTCTGCTCCCCAGAAGCGTGGTGTATGTACTGCTGTTAAGACAGCTACCCCTAAAAAGCCTAACTCCGCTCTTAGAAAGATTGCCAGAGTTCGTCTTTCCAACGGAATCGAAGTTACAAGCTACATTCCCGGTGAAGGCCACAACCTGCAGGAGCATAGCGTAGTGCTTATCCGTGGCGGTCGTGTTAAGGACTTACCCGGTACCAGATACCACATTATCCGTGGTACACTTGATACCGCAGGAGTTGCTAACAGAAAGCAGGCCCGTTCCAAATACGGCGCTAAGAGACCTAAAGACGCAAAGAAATAATTTTGCCATAGGTCAGACAATTTTGGTCCACTAAACGGAACTAAGAAAAGTGTTGGAATTCTGTAATACAGATATACAGCGCGAACACTTGGGGAAACACATGTGAGTACCGATGATTTAACGCAACCAGTGAGGAGAGACAAAACTGGCGGGAAAACCGGTGCATGCTTGCATGCAGACGGGGGTTCATGGCAGGAATGTCCGGCGGACAGCCGATATCGAGGCATTATGATGCTGAGATTACTCACGAAAACAACTTGTTAAGGAGGGAAGAAACGTGCCACGTAAAGGACATATTCAGAAGAGAGATGTATTGGCAGATCCTTTATACAACAGCAAGGTAGTTACCAAACTTATCAACAACATTATGTTGGACGGTAAGAAGGGTGTTGCCCAGAAGATTGTATACGGAGCATTTGCTAAGATTGAAGAGAAATCCGGAAAGCCGGCTCTTGAAGTATTTGAAGAGGCTATGAACAATATCATGCCTGTTCTGGAAGTAAAAGCAAGACGTATCGGTGGTGCTACCTATCAGGTGCCTATCGAGGTAAGAGCTGACAGACGTCAGGCTTTGGGACTTCGTTGGTTGACAATGTTCTCTCGTAAGAGAAGCGAGAAGACCATGGAAGACAGACTTGCAAACGAAATTCTCGACGCAGCTAACAATACAGGTTCTGCAGTGAAGAGAAAAGAAGATGTGCACAAGATGGCAGAGGCAAACAAGGCTTTTGCTCATTACAGATTCTAGTAGGAGGAAAAAATCTTGGCTGGAAGAGAATATCCATTGGAGAGAACCAGAAATATCGGTATTATGGCTCATATCGATGCGGGTAAAACCACACTGACAGAGCGTATTCTTT